>CAJDTZ010000035.1_pt1 | contig 16366 bp, 17 predicted proteins | sample 7390551 | NCBI WGS metagenome assembly CAJDTZ01 (sample SAMEA7055662, study PRJEB34461) | soil metagenome | biome: terrestrial ecosystem; feature: Peninsula; material: soil | place: Antarctica | collected 2016 | reverse complement strand
GTTCATCGAGCAGCAGCAGTTCGGACGGGCACATCAGCGCGCGGGCGAGTTGCAGGCGCATGCGCCAGCCGCCGGAAAAGCTGTTGACCGGCTGGCTCAGTTCGCGCACCTGAAAGCCCAGACCCAGAATCAGTGACTGCGCGCGTGACTCTGCGTCGTGCGCGCCGGCGTCGTGCAGCGCCATGTAGGCGTGCGCCATGCGTTCGCCGTCGTCGCTTGCTTCAGCGGCGGTGACTTCGACCTGTGCGGCGGCCAGCGCGGTGTCGCCGGCGATGACGAAATCGGTCGCGGACTCGCTGGTCTCCGGCATGTCCTGCGCCACCTGCGCCATGCGCCATTGCGAGGGACCGACCAGGCCAACGCGCTCGCCGGGATTGATGGAGACCGACGCGTTGTCGAGCAGGACCTTGGCGCTACGCCGCAGGCTGAGATTTTTGAGGATGATCATGTACAAGATGCGGCGCGCAGAACACGCGCCACTTAAATCGCAAAGCCGGATTCTACCCTGTTGCCCCACTCCGGCCTTCAGTCTGTCGGTTGTTTGCCACTTCGACACGGGTTGACGGCTTTCCGTCAATTTACGGCACTGCGACGCGGCACCCACTCCAGAAGGCGAATACAAGCACTTGTTTTGTTTGTCCTATTTTCCGTCACCCGGCCAATACGCGTCTGGCATGGGCGTTGCAAGTATTCAGGCAACCCCCTTCTTCCAGGAGCGCATCATGAAACTGCAATTCGGTAAAAAACAACTCGTTCTCGAACTCAGCAATTCGCCTTTCGCCTGGTTTCACGGCCAGACCGAACGCATGAGCCTCACCAGCCTGTCGCTGCTGTTTGTTCAGTTTTCGCTGTTTGCCCGCCAACCCACTTTCTGATGCAACTGGGAAGAGGAACCCGCGTGAGTTTCAGCCTGTCACGCTCGCTGGTCAGTTTTTTCAGCGGCAGCACCAACCGCATGTCGATGGTCAGCCTGACGCTGCTGTTCATCGAAATTCGGGTCATGCGACACAGCACCGGGAAATGCATCTGAGCCCTTAGCGACGTATCTCCAGCACGGCTTCCAGCCCACCCTGTGGGCGATTCTGCAACACCACCTTCCACCCATTCGTTTCCGCCAGCTGACGCACGATCGCCAGCCCCAGACCGGTGCCGCCTGTCGTCTGCGAGCGCGATGATTCGAGCCGGTAAAACGGTCTGAACACTTTTTCCAACTGGTCGTCGGGAATACCCATACCCGTATCGAGCACGCGCACACGCACCCGTGCGTTCGTACAGTCCAGCGTCAATTCAACCGGCGTACCGCCACCATAGCGCTGCGCGTTCTGGATCAGGTTTGACACGATCTGCCGCACCGCCAGCCGCCCACCCTCGACTTCACACGGCACAGCCCCCGGCCACGGCAGGCCGGCATCGGATGCCACTTCTTCCAGCAAGCCCGCAAGATCAAAACGAACCTTGGTTTCGGGCTGCGTGGTGCGCGCCAGTTCCAGATAACCGGCAATCAGCTTGTTCATTTCGGCCAGATCGGCCACCGCCCGATCGATACGGGTCGCGCTGGGCGCATCGCGCAGCATTTCCAGATTGAGCTGCAAGCGGGTCATCGGCGTACGCAGGTCGTGCGAGATGCCGGCCAGCAAGGTAGTACGGTTATCCAGCAATTCGCGCACCTCGATCGCCATGATGTTGAACCGACGGGCCAGTTCGGCCAGCTCGGCCGGGCCGGTTTCCGGCAGCAGTTCGGGCAACTCGCCCGCGCCCACCTGGCTGGCCGCATGCGATGCGCGCGCCAGCGGCACCGTGATGCGGCGCACCAGAAACAGGGCGGTCAGCAGGCTCAGCAAGGTGCCCACCGCGACGACTGCGATCGCTGCCTGTGGCGGCTTGACGGCATAGCGCGCGGGGAAAAATCCGGCATGCAGTACGTGCCCACCCACGGGGATGTCCAGCCAGGCCGCCGCCGTGTTGGGCACACCGCGCAGCACGATCGGCACGCCGACCCGCTGGCTCAGTGCCGCTTCAATCTGGGTGCGGAAAGCAAACCGGGGGGCATCGGCCGTGGCACCGATATTGGCCGTGGTAAGGCGCAGGCCATGACGGCGCGCCAATTCGCGTTCGAACGCGGCGCGTGTTTGCGGTGGCAACTCCACCCAGGTTTGCGCCGACAGCACGATCAAGCCGGCCAGGTCGTCGGCCGAGCGCTCCGCCACCGGGATGATCAGGGTGCGGGTGACCACCCAGAATGCCGCCACCTGAAACACGATGAACGCCAGCGCCAGCGTCAGCGCAGTGCGGACGAACAAGGAACGGGTGAGGTGCTTCACCCTTTGCCCTGCGGCACAAACAGATAGCCCTGACCGCGCTGGGTGCGGATATAGGCCGGATTGGCAGGGTCGTCCTCGATTTTCTTGCGCAAACGGTTCACCCGCACGTCGATGCTGCGGTCGAACGGATCACGCTCGAAGCCGCGTAGCTGGTCCATCAGCCAGTCGCGCGACAGCGCACGGTTGGCGTGGGTGACGAAAATCTCCAGCAGTTCGTATTCGCCCCCCGTCAGCACGATCTCCGCGCCATCGCGGGTCAGGGTACGAGCAACGAGATTGACGCTGAACGGGCCAAACTGGTTGGGTTTGCCCGTATCGGTTGCGACCGGCGCGGCGGTTCCAGTGTGCCGCCGCAACACGGCACGGATGCGCGCCAGCAGTTCACGCGGATTGAACGGCTTGGGCAGGTAATCGTCCGCACCGACTTCGAGGCCGATGATGCGATCAATGTCCTCGCCCTTGGCAGACAGCATGATGATGGGGGGGAAGCCGGGCTGCGCGCGCAGCCGTCGCGCCACCGACAGGCCGTCCTCGCCCGGCATCATCCAGTCGAGCACCAGCAGATCAGGCAGGCGGGTGGCGAGCAGCCGATCCAGCGAGGCGGCATCTTCTGCGGTTTCTACTGCGTAGCCCTGGCCGGTGAGGTATTCGGCGACCAGTTCGCGTATGCCCGGGTCGTCGTCGGTCACGTAAATTCTGTCTTTTTCCATGCGGCAACTATAGCAGTGGAGATAGGGGGCACCTTCCCTTCCGGTTACACACTGTTACAAAATCCCCCTTGCGTGAAACAGTGCGCTTACTTTCCTCAACCACACTGCGAAGCATGGAAGCAGAGCAGCGCAACCACAGAAATGGAGACCACGATGAATACACGGCAACACTGGATTTTTGGCATGGCAGCACTGGGACTGGCTTTGGCTGCCCCGGTTCAGGCCGCCCCTCATGACAGGGAGGGCACGTACCTCGTGGCCAGGCAGGACGCCCGTGATGAAGTCCGTGATGAAGTCCGTGACGATCGACGCGAGGCGCGCAAAGACAAGCGGCGTGCCAGCAAGCGCGAAGCCGAACGCAACGAACCCGATGGCTACGGTTATGGCTACGAACGTCGCCAGCGACAACAGACTGAAGAGGATGCCCGCCCCCGCGGTCGCCGCTGAACCCGATTAAATTGAAGCAACCAAGGAGAGTAAGCATGAAAGCAGCCGGTCTACGACTCGATCAATGAGCCGCGCCGCGAATGCTGGACCGAAACCACCGGTTATGAAACCCGCAGCTATCGCGACGGCAACAGTGGCGGCGGTGCCGTGCTCGGTGCCATCGCCGGCGGTCTGATCGGTTCAACGGTCGGCAGTGGCAACGGCCGGATCGCCGCTGCCGCTGTCGGCGCCGCCACCGGCGCGGTCGTGGGCGATCGCTGGAACGACGGTGGCCGCCGTGTCGAATCGCGCCCACGCCAGGTGGAGCAGTGCCGCGTCCGCGACAATTATCGCCAGGTGATCAGTGGCTATGACGTGCGCTACCGCTTTCAGGGCCGCGAATACAGCACCCGCCTGCCGTATGACCCGGGCAAGTGGCTGAGCCTGAACGTGAGCTTTTCGGTAGCCGACGATCAGCGCGGTGGTCGCTGGAACAACAGCCGCAACGACTGGAATGATTGACACCGTTTCAGTTATCGCCGAATCGTTCCGTATTTGAAAGGAGAAGCGCCATGTTACGCAAACTGCTGATTGCAACCGTCCTGCTGACTGCTTCCGGCACCGCGCTCGCCCACCGCGACGATGGCTATGGCCGCGTGGTTTCGGTGGAGCCGCATTTCGTCATTTCATTTGGCACCCGTCACCACGACGGCTTCCGTGTGGTGTATGAGTTCGGGGGCGACCGCTACTGGACCTACTCCCCGTATCGCCCGGGCCGGACCATTGTGTTGCCGCCCCGCCATCGCGTCCATCATGCTTATCAGTACCGCGATGATGGCGGCCGCTGGGACAACCGGCGCGACTGGAACGATCGCCGGCATGACTGGCGCGACGACCGTCATGATGGCAGGCGCGATGATCGCCGTGAATACCGCCGCGATGACCGAGGGAACCGTCGCCATGACCGCGACTGAGTCGAGCCAGGCCTTCAGTTAGTCGATCGTGTTCAGTCTTCCAATGCCCCCTGCATGCAGGGGGCATTTATTCGTTGTGAACGACAAAGGCAAGTTCGGTCGTGAAATTACCTATGCCGCGATGGTTGGACAGGGTCCAGCCGTTGTCCCGGAGATGATGCGTCAGTTCACGCGTCATCTCCGGATTGCCACAGATCATCACGCGATCCTGTTCAGGATCGGGCAACGGCAAACCGATTCGCTGCGACAGCACGCCCGAACGGAACAGGTCGCCGCCGCGCACCGGGGTCGCGAACGGTTCGCGCGTCACGGTCGGCACGTAAATCAGCTGAGGATTGTTCAGCCCCTCGATCTCGGTGCGGTAGGCCAGTTCGGCCACCGTGCGGACCGAATGCACCAGCACCACTTTTTCGTAACGCAGGTAGAGATTGGGGTCGCGTATCAGACACATGAAAGGTGCCAGCCCGGTACCAGTGGCCAGCATGTACAGCGTGCGCCCCGGCAAGACATGATTCAGCGTCAGCGAACCGGTGGATTTGCTGTTGACCCACACGCTATCGCCAGGCTGGATCTGCGCCAGCTGGCTGGTCAACGGGCCATCCGGCACGTGGATGCTGAGAAATTCGAGATGGTCGCACTCGGTCGGGGAAACGATGGAATATGCTCGCGCCACCATCTTGCCTGCGGCCTTTAATCCGATGGTGACGAATTCGCCATTTTCAAATGCAAAGTCCTGCGGCCGGCTCAGCGTAAAACTGAAGGTGTTGTCCGACCAGGGTCGGACGGACTGCACGGTTTGTTCGCTGTAAGGCATGGTGTGTCCTCAGGATTGTTGCTTGCGCCAGCTGTCGACAGCATTGACGCGCGCACGGAAAACGGCTTCCCGAATCTGCTCGGGCGCGACGGCGCGTGCCACCGCCCCGGCATCAACTCCGCGCGCAACGGCAAGCGCCTGTGCCAGATAGGCGGGGGCCGGGTAATCGCGCCCTTCGTAACCGGGCCGTCCGCGGAAATCACATTCGCAGGCCAGCAAGACGCCCTCAAAACGCTCCGGCCGACGAAACGCATCGACGCGTTCCAGCAGTTCGACGATGGTTAACGCGCGCAGTTCCAGCGCGCGGTGAACATTGCCGTGATCGCGCGCGACCGCAACGGCCAGCTCGCGGCAATCGCTGGGCACGCGGATGCGCTCGCTGAGCGCACGCACCAGTTCTACGCTTTTGGCTTCGTGGCCGTGGTGGGCGGGCCACAATGCGGGCGGCGTCACGCCCTTGCCCAGATCGTGCGTCAACGCGGCAAAGCGCACCGGCAGACTAAACCCCTGGCGCGCCGCCCAATCGACAACGAGCATGACGTGGATGCCGGTATCGACTTCGGGGTGATACTCTGGGCGCTGCGGGACGCCAAACAAGCGATCGATTTCGGGGAACAACCTGGCCAGCGCGCCACAATCGCGCAGCACGAGGAACAGGCGTGAAGGCTGCGCTTCCATCAGGCCGCGCGCCACTTCCTGCCATACGCGCTCGGGCACCAGCGCATCGACTTCGCCGTTGTCGACCATGCGGCGCATCAAGCTCAGCGTCTCGGGTGCGACGGTAAAGTCGCCGAAGCGGGCGGCGAAGCGGGCCACGCGCAGAATCCGTACCGGGTCTTCGGCGAACGCGTCGCTGACATGGCGAAAAACGCGGGCGGCGAGGTCGTGCTGGCCACCGTAAGGGTCCACTAGTTCGCCGGTTTCGCTTTCGGCGATGGCATTGATGGTGAGATCGCGCCGCAGCAGGTCTTCTTCCAGCGTGACCTCCGGCGCAGCGTAGACCTTGAAGCCCGTATAGCCGTGCCCGGATTTGCGCTCGGTGCGCGCCAGCGCATATTCGGCGTGGGTCTGCGGATGCAGGAAAACCGGAAAATCCTTGCCGACCGGCTGGAAGCCCTGCGCCAGCATCTCGTTCGGCGTGGCGCCGACGACCACGTAATCACGATCGGCCACCGGCAGGCCGAGCAACCGGTCACGTACCGCACCGCCAACCGTGTAGATCTTCATGGCGGCACGGCGGGTTTAGCGACTAGCGTTTTCGCGGTAACCCTCATACCGTGCGCGCGGCGAGTCGGCACGCAGGTATTCGGGGGCGATCGCCTCCAGGGCGGCAGGCTGAAAGTTGAATACTTCGGGCCAGCCCCCCTTGCAGACATTGTCCACACCCATGGCGTAGTAGTTGTCACGCGTCATGAGTTTTGCACCCGGCTTGAATTCCATTGCCCACGCCTGGAAAAAGGACGCCCAGTCGCCCAGCGCAATGATGCTGCGCTTCTTGCCGATGACCTCGCCCACGTAATCCACCAGTTCGCGCAGGGTGTAGGCCTTGGGGCCACACAGGTCATAGGTCTGGCCAAAGGTCGCGGGGGTGTCGATGCTGTCAACGAAAGCACGCGCGACATCTTCAACATGCACGGGGGCGAAACGGCTTTCGGACGAAGCCAGCGGCAAGATGGGCAGGCGCTTCAGCAAGCGGGCGAACAGCGACAGGAAGGAATCGCCGCGACCGAAGATCACCGACGGGCGGAAGATCGTGGTGTTGAGGCCATACCCATGAATCAGCTTGGGACCATTGAGATACCAGTTTTCATGTTCGATGTGATGCACGCTTGACTCGCGCACCAGTGCTTCGGCGATGCCCTTGGAGCGCTGGTAGGACGAGCGTGAATTGGGATGCGCGCCCAGTGCGCTCATGTGCAACAGGCGCTGCACGCCTGATTCGCCACAGGCGTGGATGACCTTGCGCGTCAGTTCGATATGAACGCGCTGGAAGTCGCCACGACGGGCGCTGGGCAGGTCGGCACGGCCCACCGTGGTTTCATGCAAAATGCCCACCAGGTTGATGACGGCATCCATGCCGCGAAAGTGATGGACCAGTTCCTGCTGGTCATGCACATTGGCCTCGATCACTTCCACCGTGGGCAGCAGGATCAGTTCCTTGGCCATTTCACGGCGGTGGCTCAGCACGCGAACCTTGAAGCCGCGGGTGGCGAGCTGACTGACGAGCTGGGTGCCGACAAAGCCGGATCCGCCAAGGATGCAAATGCGTTCAGTCTTCATGGTTCAGTCTTCATTCAATGGTTGTTTCGGTATATAAGTCAACGCTGATTCTAATCGCCCGCACGCTCAAGTTCCACTGGTTCGTCCGATTTCAGCTCGGGCGTCACTGCGACATTGCGGGGCGTAACCGTCCCCAGACGGTCTTTCAGTAGCACCGAGGGCTGACCAAAACGCGCCGCGTAGTACATGGCATTGCTCATGACTTTCTTGACATAGCGCCGCGTTTCGGAAAACGGGATCGATTCGATATAGATCGCCGCCTCCATCGGTCGGGTGTCGCGCCAACGTTGCGCCCGGCCAGGACCGGCATTGTAGGCAGCCGTTGCCAGCACCGGCGAATCATCCAGGCTGGTCAGGACGTGTTTCAGGTAATACGCGCCAAACTGGATATTTTTGGCGGGTTCCTGCATGTCGCCGGGCGCAAATCCCTTGATGCCCAGGCGCCGCGCAATCCAGCTCGCGGTCGCCGGCATGATCTGCATCAGCCCGGTGGCGCCGACGCTGGAGCGCGCGACGTTGACGAAGCGGCTCTCCTGCCGCATCAATCCGAATACCCAGGCTTCATCGATCTGGTTATCACGCGCGGCCTGTTGCGCGATTTCCCGGTACGGCGCGAGAAAGCGCAATTCAAAGTCATGCATCTCCAGCGTGCGTTCGGCAGTATTGATGGCACAGTCAATCCACTCCATGCGGCGGGCGATTTCAGCCGCAGCAAGCAACTGAGCGTCGGAATAATTGCGTATCGTCCAGTTCCATTCCCGGGTGGCCTCGCTGCGCAGCCCCAGTTCATATAACGCCTGGGCGCGGGCGATTCCCGGATCGCGGCCGATTGCCGCCAGCTCATTGCCCCCCACTTTGATATTGATGACAGGCGCCTGCATGACCGGGCCCAGCTCTTCCCGCGCCAGCTGACCGTAGTACTGGGTTTCCCGTGACAGATCCAGGAAAAGGGCATTGGCTGCCGCGCGCTGACCGCTGGCCTGCAGTGCGCGCGCGCGCCAGTAGCGCCATTCCGTCTGGCCCTGGGCAGCAGCGTCCATGCTGTCAATCGCGCGCAGCACGGTGGGCCAGTCTCCCGCCCGCAGTGCTGCGCGCACCCACCATTCACGCTGGTAAGCGTTCGGTCCAGCCAAACCCGCCAGCTGAAACCACGACAACGCAACCGGTTCATGACGCAGCGCGGCGCGGGTCGCGAGGCGCGCCCAGGCCACACCGGCCTCGCCTTCATCCAGTTTGGGCAAAAGCGCACGCAATGCCTGCTCCGCCTCGCTGGAACTGCTTCTCGCCAGCTGGTCGAGCGCATACATCGCGATTTCGCGATCGTCGCGGCGCTTCAAATCCAGACTTCCGCCACTCAGCACGCGTGCAGGGTTGCGACGAACCGGGTCTAGCCAGGTCAAGGCGGGTCGCTGCGCGGCGGGCAGAACGCTGGCCGCCGCTTGAGCCACATTGGGGTTGCCGGCTTCAAGTGCCAGGCGGACACGGCGCCAGATGTCCGCTTCCCGGATCAGCCCGCTCTCGATCAATTTCGCAAACAATGGCGAACAGGCCGTGGGCATGTCGCGCCCGGTAAACCACAAGGCAATCGCCTCGCGCAGATGATTGAGACCGCCCTGCGCCCATTCAGCCCGATAGGCATAGCACTGAAGCGCGGCATCAGACGTGGCGAGTTTCGGGTACTCGGCCAGAAAGAGGGGCCAGGCTTCGCGGACACCCAGCGACTTCAGCCAGTCAGCGCGCAACGATTCGGCCAGACGGCTGCCAGGATAACGCGCCAGGAAGCTGACGATGCCGGCATCGTCACCCCGTCCCACCAGCATCAGGCGCCAGTATTCGACATAGGGCAACAGGACATGCTCGGCTGGTACATCGCGAGCGGCACGTTCCAGATCCGCCGGTTTACGCGCGGCAAATGCCTGCTGTGCCTGCATTACCGCCACATCGCCGGACGCTGCCCATCCGGGCGCGGCAACCAGCGCCCCCAACAGAAAAATTACGATTATTCGAAACATGATGCGAGGGTAGCATGCGACCACGCTGAACCTTCCGGGCGACATTCACAGTGAAACCGCCCGCCTGTCTCACCTTGCCGTAGCGTTAAAAACCCGATACGAGCGAATGTGGGCGTCAGCCTGGCGGGGCGCTCTGCCCGCATGCCATGCGGCGCGGCAAACGCGCAATCAAGCCAAAAACAGTTTGTAGGCCGGATTGCGGGATTCGTCCCAGTAGCGGTAACCCAGGCCTTCCAGAAATTCCTGGAAGCGCAATTTCTCCTTATCCGGCACCTGGATGCCGACCAGCACCCTGCCATAGTCGGCCCCATGGTTGCGGTAGTGGAACAGGCTGATGTTCCAGCCGCGACTCATGCTTTGCAAAAACTCCATCAGCGCACCCGGGCGCTCGGGAAACTCGAAGCGGTACAGCACTTCGTTGACCGCCTCCGGCGCACGCCCGCCGACCAGATGGCGCACGTGCAGCTTGGCCATTTCGTTTTCGGTCAGGTCGATCGCTTCCAGTCCATGACGCTGCAAAAGCTCGACCACGCGTGCGCCCTCGCCTGCGCCCGGAACCGACAGGCCGACAAAGACGCGTGCGAGTTTGGGATCGGAGTAGCGATAGTTGAACTCGGTGATGTTGCGCGCGCCCAGCAGGCTGCAAAAAGTCTTGAAGCTGCCGGGCGTCTCGGGAATGGTGACGGCCAGCACAGCCTCGCGTTTTTCGCCCAGTTCGCCGCGCTCGGCAATGTAGCGCAGACGGTCGAAGTTCATGTTGGCGCCCGATGCCACCGCGACCAGCGTCTTGCCTTTGAGCTTGTCCCCGGCGATGGCCGCCTTCATGCCGGCTATGGACAGGGCGCCCGCGGGTTCCAGAATCGAACGCGTATCCTCGAACACATCCTTGATCGCCGCACAAATGGCGTCGTTGTTGACGCGGATGACTTCGTCGACGTACAGCTGCGCCAGCCGGAAGGTTTCCTTGCCCACTTTTTTCACCGCTACGCCGTCGGCAAAAATGCCCACACGCGGCAGCGTGATGCGCTTGCCTTTGCACAGCGAGCGCGCCATCGCGTCGGCATCCTCGGGTTCGACGCCAACGATGCGGATTTCCGGCCGCAACCGTTTGATGTAGGCCGCCATGCCGGCGATCAGCCCGCCGCCACCGACCGGCACGAAGACTGAGTGAATCGGGCCGGGATGCTGGCGCAGCAACTCCATCGCCACCGTACCCTGCCCGGCAATCACGTCGGGATCGTCGTAAGGATGGACGAAGGTCGCTTTGGCCTCCTTGGCCAACTGGGTGGCATGCACACAGGCTTCGTCGTAATTGTCACCGTGCAGAATGACCTGCGCACCGCGCGCCGCCACCGCGTCGACCTTGATCCGGGGGGTGGTTGCCGGCATCACGATGATGGCCGATACGCCCAGCTTTTGCGCCGCCAGCGCAACGCCCTGCGCATGATTGCCCGCCGATGCCGCCACCACGCCGCGTTCCAGTTGCGCCGGGGTCAGGCGGGCCATCTTGTTGTAGGCACCCCGGCACTTGAACGAAAACACCGGCTGCAGGTCTTCGCGCTTCAACAAGATATGGTTATTGAGGCGGCACGACAGATTGTGGGCCACGTCGAGTGGCGACTCGATCGCCACGTCATAGACGCGCGAGGTCAGAATGCGTTCGAGGTAATCGTCAGGATGGCTCATGGCTGCGCTGCTGCATGGTTTGTAAAAAATGGGCGATGCCGCTATCTTAGCGGCCTGCATCGAAAACCGAAGAAAAAATCATGACACAAGACGAAATGAAACAAGCCGTGGCGCGTGCTGCGGTCGAATATGCCCGCAGCGGCGTCATTGGCGTGGGCACCGGCTCAACCGCCAACTATTTCATCGATGCCCTGGCCGAGGTGAAAGGCCGCATCGATGGCGCCGTGGCCAGTTCGGAAGCCACGGCCACGCGCCTGAAAAGCCACGGCATCCAGGTGCTGGACCTGAACAGTGTCGGCGAACTGGAAATCTACGTCGACGGCGCCGACGAAATCACCGAACATTTCGCCATGGTCAAGGGCGGCGGCGGCGCTCTGACGCGGGAAAAAATCGTGGCCGCGTGCAGCAAGCAGTTCATCTGCATTGCCGATGAAAGCAAGCTCGTCGGCGTGCTGGGTAAATTTCCGCTGCCGGTCGAGGTCGTGCCGATGGCACGTTCGTATGTCGCACGCGAACTGGTGAAGCTGGGCGGCCAACCGCGCCTGCGCGAAGGCTTTAGCACCGACAACGGCAACCTCATTCTGGACGTGCACGGCTTGTCGATCGTCGATCCGGTCTCGCTGGAAACGGCGATCAATCACATTGTCGGCGTGGTCACCAATGGCTTGTTTGCACGGCGTGGCGCAGATGTACTGCTTCTGGGCACCGAAAGCGGCGTCAAGACTTACAAGAAATAGCCCCGGCCGTTTCAGCGTACGCTTGGCGCATCACTGGGGCACAGGGCCATTTTCGGGCGCCTCGTCTGCATCGGGGCCGGATTCGGCGGGTACCCGGTATTTCTCGGTAGCCCACTGCCCCAGGTCAATCAGCTTGCAGCGTTCGCTGCAAAATGGTTTCCAGCGGTTTTCCGCTGTCCAGCTTACCGCCGCATCGCATATCGGGCAGGCCACGACCGCAGGTTTGGCAGACGCTTTCACAGGGTACAAAAAGTCAGGTCAAAGTCGATCGGCTGGGCCGTGCAGATGCGCGCCGGTCCCGTTCCTGCATGCACAAATCGAATATTGAGCATGTATTTATTGGCCGATATTTCTGGCACGCACGGCAGGGTATCCACCAAAGTAACCCGAATCAACTGCGGGTTGCGCGATTCCAGCATGCGCTGATAGCTGCCGTTGCTGGCGTGCTGCAACTCGGCGCGTCCGCTGTCGCGGAGCAGGCCCAGCACGATATCCACCGCCGCCCGGATGGATGAAAAAGGCGCCAGCCAGCGTTTCAGCTGATGGACGCGGTCGTCCGAAGGTTTGTGCAGCCAGTAGTGGTACGCCGGCAGGTCGAACTCGCACACGCCACCCGGAATGGCCGCACGCTGCTTGATCGCCATCAGCCAGTCGTCATCGCGCAGATGCTGGCCCACTTTGCCCGGCAACTGATACATGCCCTGATGCGCCGACTCGATCGCAGCCAGCACGTTTTCCAATGTCTCGCCCTGCACCTGCGGATTGCCCCGCAACGCGGTCAAAACGGATTTTTGCCGATCCAGTTCCTGCAGCAAATCGGATTTGAGGTCGGCACGCGCAGCCACCTCGGCCATTTCAAACAGCGTCAGCAGCGCGGCATGATGGGCGTGCGGGTTGAGCGATGCCGTATAGGCATCGAAACGATCGAACAAATCTTCCAACCGCAACAGGGTGCGAATGCGTTCGCTAAGAGGATATTCGTAATGGATCACGCGGGAATGCGTTTCGAGTAATCGCTCGATTGTCGCCGATCCATGCTGAAAATCAAGGCGGCTGCGCGGCGGCAAGTGTTAAAAAACGTTGGTTCAAAGCGGCCACTCCTGCGCGCAAAGCTTCTGCAGAAGCCGTATTGGCAATCACATCATCGGCGCGAGCCAGCCGTTCGACGCGTGTGGCCTGCGCCGCCATAATCGCCAAAACTTCGTCCTGAGCCAGACCATTGCGCGCCTTTACCCGCGAAATCTGCAAGGTTTCAGGGCAATCGACTACCAGTATCCGGTTCAACAGATCCCGGTATCCACCGGTTTCAACCAGCAAGGGAATCACGATCAACACGTAGGGTGCGTCGAGATTGGCAAGTACCCGTTCCACCTCGTCTCGGATCAGCGGGTGCAGGATGGCCTCCAGCTGTTGCCGGGCGGCTGGCTCGGCAAAAACCAGACGGCGCAATGCGGCGCGATCCAGGCTGCCATCCGGCTTGAAGGTGGATTCGGAGAATGCTGTGTGTATGGCTTGCAGCGCGGCGCCACCGGGCACGGTCAACTGTCGCGCAATCTGGTCGGTGTCGATCACCGGAACACCCAGTTCGGCAAACAGATCAGCGACGGTCGACTTGCCCGAACCGATCCCACCCGTGAGGCCAACCTTGTACATCAGAACTGAGCGAGGTAGGCCTGCGTCAGGTCCGTGCCAAAGAACAACGCGACCAGTCCCCCGCCTGCCAGATAGGGCCCAAACGGTATCGGCACGCGCCGATCATGCTTGACGAACACGATCATGGCCACGCCTATGCTTGCGCCGACCACCGAGGACAGCAGCAGGGTGACGGGCAGCAAAGGCCAGCCGAGCCAAGCACCCAGCGCAGCCAGCAACTTGAAATCGCCGTAGCCCATGCCTTCCTTGCCGGTGACCAGCTTGAACAGCCAATACACCGACCACAGCACCAGATAACCGACCATGGCGCCGATCACAGCGTCCTGCAGGCTGGTGAAATAGGCGCCCAGATTGAACAGCAGCCCCAACCACAGGAGCGGCAAGGTCAGGCTGTCTGGCAAAAGCGTGGTGTCCAGATCGATGAAGGCCAGCGCAATCAATGTCCACACCAGTAACAGCGCACCCACGGTCTGTATGCTGACACCCCACTTCCAGGCAGCCGCTGCCGACAGCAGTGCCGTCAGCAATTCCACTAACGGGTAGCGCGCACTGATCGGCGTGCTGCAGGCAGAGCAGCGTCCCTTGAGCCACAACCATGAAATCAGCGGAATGTTTTCCAGCGCGGTAATCTGATGACCACACTTGGGGCAAGCCGATCGCGGCAGCGCCAGGCTGTAGTGCGGTGCATCGGGCACGGCTTCGCCGCGAAGCTCGGCGCACTGTGCATGCCAGTCCGTCTCCATGATCCTGGGCAGGCGATGGATGACGACGTTTAGAAAACTGCCTATCAGCAGGCTGAATAAAAAAACCAGCCCGGTGAACAGGGCTGGTTCGGCGAGCAGCACATCCATCAAACAACCTGCCCCATCTTGAAGATAGGCAGATACATGGCGACGACCATGCCCCCAATCAACGTGCCCAGCACGACCATGATAACGGGCTCCATCAGGCTTGACAGGGCCTCAACTGCATCATCCACTTCGGCCTCGAAAAAGTCGGCCACCTTGTTCAGCATGGAATCGAGCGAGCCCGACTCTTCGCCAATGGCAGCCATCTGCAGGACCATATTGGGGAAACGTCCGGAATTTTGCATCGCTACTGTAAGCGAAGTTCCCGTCGCCACCTCGCCACGAATTTTTTGGGTCGCCTCGACGAACACCTGGTTGCCTGATGCACCGCCAACGGATTCCAGCGCCTCGACCAGCGGCACGCCTGCAGCAAACATGGTCGCCAGCGTCCGTGTCCAGCGCGCGATCGTGGCCTTCTCGATCACGGCACCAAAAATTGGCAGCTTGAGCATGAGGCGATCCATGAACATCTGCACCTTGCGCGAGCGCTTCCAGGCAAGCAGCAAGGCATAGATTCCGCCTCCGATAACGCCGAATATCGCCCACCACCATCGAACAAAGAAGTCCGATATGGACATCACGATCAGTGTCGGCATCGGCAAATCCGCGCCAAAACTGCTGAACAACTCCTTGAAAGCCGGAATCACGAAAATCATGATGATTGCAGTAATGGCAAACGCCACCACGATGATGGAAACCGGATAAAACAGCGCCGACTTGATCTTGCTCTTGATGGCGAGAATTTTTTCCTTGTAAATTGCCAGACGGTCGAGCACGCCTTCCAGAATACCCGCCGATTCACCCGCCCCCACCAAATTGCAGAACAGCGCATCAAAGTACAGCGGGTGACGGCCAAAGGCCTGGGTAAGACTGCTGCCCTTTTCGATGTCCGCCTTGATTTCAGCCAGCAGGCGCTGCATCGATGGATTGGAGTGTCCACGCCCTACAATGTCAAACGACTGCAATAGCGGCACGCCGGCCTTCATCATGGTTGCCAACTGCCGGGTGAATAGCGTGACATCTTTCTCCGTGACACGCTTGCCCCCGCTGAACAACGCGCTCTGCTTTTTGACCTTGGTGACGGTAATGCCCTGCTTGCGCAGCAGGGCATTGACCATAGCCTCGCCGCCTGCCTGCAGCTGGCCTTTGACTTTCTTGCCCCGCTTGTCCATTCCTTCCCACGTGAAGGTGGCGTCCTTGACTGCTTTTGCCGCTGTTGCCATAGCATGAATTCCTTAGAGATTGGTTACAGCCTCGACCTCTTCCAGCGAGGTGAGCCCGGCCATGACTTTTAACAAACCGGCCTGGCGCAGGTCCTTCACGCCCTCCAGTCGCGCCTGGTCAGCAATATCGCTTTCGTCACCGCCTTTGAGAATGATCCGGGTCATGGCATCGGAAATCGGCATTACCTGATAAATACCAACCCGGCCCTTGTAGCCCGTGCCACCGCAAATATCGCAGCCCACCGGTTTGAAGGGTTTCCAGCTACCGTCGAGTTGATCCTCGGTAAATCCCGCTGCCCGCAAGGCTTCAGACGGGAGCTCGGTTGGCTGTTTGCAGGAACACAATTTGCGCGCCAGTCGCTGGGCGGTAATCAGGATCACCGACGAGGCAACGTTAAACGGCGCCACACCCATGTTCAGCAAACGGGTCAAGGTGCCGGGGGCATCGTTGGTGTGCAGGGTGGACATAACCATGTGACCGGTTTGCGCCGCCTTGATCGCGATGTCGGCCGTTTCCAGATCGCGAATCTCGCCGACCATGATGACATCGGGATCCTGCCGCAGGAAGGATTTCAGTGCCGCTGAAAAGGTCAGTCCAGCCTTGTCGTTGACGTTGACCTGGTTGATGCCGGGCAGCTGGATTTCTGCCGGGTCTTCCGCGGTCGAGATGTTGACATCAGGC
>CAJDTZ010000018.1_pt1 | contig 16382 bp, 15 predicted proteins | sample 7390551 | NCBI WGS metagenome assembly CAJDTZ01 (sample SAMEA7055662, study PRJEB34461) | soil metagenome | biome: terrestrial ecosystem; feature: Peninsula; material: soil | place: Antarctica | collected 2016 | reverse complement strand
CCAGTCAGCCAGTTGGCTGGTGACGATCAGACCGACGATCGACAAGGCAATGACCCAGTGCAACAGGCGCAGCAAGGGGTCGAACACGCGTTGCGGATGCGAGGAAAGGTGCGGCATGACAGGCTCCTGAAACAAGGGATGGAGCGGACTGTATGCGCGTTAGCTTAGGGAAATATTAAGAAGAAATGGATAGTCAACTGCATTCGGCTTGATCCCGAATCCACACCAGGCTCAGTCCGCTTGCCGCGTAGCGGGTCAAATTCAGGGTGTGACGGACGGGACAGCGGGCGCTGTCTGTGCTGCGGTCGGGACGGGCTCGGTTCCGCGATGGCTGATGCGTCGTGCCTCTGCCTGCATCGCTGCAATCTGTTCGGGTTTCAATTGCAACACGAGCTGGTCGCGTGCCTTGGCGGCGGCTTCCACGCCTTGTGCTGCCGCGAGGTTGTACCAGAGATAGGCACGCGCCTTGTCGGCAGGTGCGCCGGTGCCATAGCGGTAAAGTTCGCCCAGGCTGTATTGCGCCTTGGCGTAGCCACGTTGCGCGGGCTTTTCTATCCAGCTGAAGGCAGCCTGGTAATCCTGCACCACGCCGCGTCCTTGCATCAAGGCCAGCCCATAGCGGTACTGCGCTTCGGCCAGGTCCTGTTTGGCAGCCAGTTCAAACCACTTGGCGGCTTCCTTGTTGTTCTTGATCACGCCATCGCCTTCGGCGTAGCGTAGCCCCAGTTGCAATTGTGCCTCGGCCTCGCCCTGTGACGCTCGCTTGTGCGTCAGGCTGTCAATGCCGCGTGAGGTTGGCATAATCATCGCGTCCTGATCAAAAGCCAGCCATGCCGTCACACCAATCAATGCGCCGACAACGGTTAGCAGCAACAAGGGCTTGATGGGGCTGAATACCCAGAAGCGGTGGCGGCATTGTCGGCATCGCAGCGGCGTGCTCAAGAGCATGTGGCGCACGCCATCGTGTGCATGCAGCGACGCACTTCGGATGTGATCGCTCCCGCATTGTGGGCAGACAAGCGACATGTCGAGATTCAGCGCGCCTGGGCGCTCAGGTAATCGACTGCGGCAATGACGTCGCTGTCGGCCAATGCAGGGTTGCCGCCCTTGGCCGGCATGGCGCCCTTGCCGCGCAGGGCCGAAGCATGGAGCGCATCCCTTTCCTGTGCCAGACGTGGGTTCCAGGCCGCAGCGTCTCCGATCATGGGTGCGCCTGCAACGCCCTTGTCGTGGCAAAAGGCACACGCTTGGCGATAAATCTGCTGGCCGTGAGCCAGGTCAGGCTGGGGGACGGGCGCGGTAACCTGCTCGGCGACCGCCGCGGTTTTGGCTGGGAGAGCGTCAACAGGCCTGGTGTTGGCAGCCGTTGCAGCGGGCTGAACCGCAACCGGGACGGTTTCCGTTGCGACAGCCGCTGGGTCGGCCAGCGGAGACGCCGGTTCCGGCGCGGCTGCAGCGGAAGCTGACGTTTGAGGCGCCGATGTGTCGGATACCTGCGCCGGAGAGACAGATCCTTCTTCAGATTGGCCGCAGGCCTGCAGCGATATCGCTGCCACCAGTGCCAGAAAAAGGCTGCTTTTCATGTTGAACCCCGATTGCGCATTGAAGCGGCAACTCTTACAGCTTGCCGCCCGCTTCGGTGAACAGATAGGCAACTGCATTGGCCAGATCGGATTCGGGCATGTCGGCGTTGCCGCCTTTGGCGGGCATGCCGCGTATGCCCTTGAGCGCATGGTCGAACAGCGTCGCATAGCCCTGACTCACACGTGGGCCCCAGGCAGCCTTGTCGCCGTGCTTCGGTGCACCTGCCACGCCTGTTGCGTGGCAGACCGCGCAGGACGTGTCGTAAACCATTTTGCCCTTGGCCGGATCCGGTTTTGCAGTTGTTGCCGGTGCGGCTGCCTCGGCCCCTGCGCCAGCCGCTTCGGGTGCCGCAGCATCAGGTGCCTTGAAGCTGGCACCGGCGGAGTTGGCCATGTAGGCCACCGCGCGCGCAACTTCGATATCGGACAGATCGCCGTCGCCACCGCGTGGTGGCATCTGGCGAATACCCTCGATGGCGTGTTTGATCAGCGTGTCATAGCCCTGGGCTATGCGCGCACCCCAGTCACCCTTGTTGTCGAATTTGGGTGCGCCCAGTGCACCGGGCGTATGACACGCCGTACACACTGCATCGAAAACTTCCTGACCGGATTTTTCGACGCGGGGCGCGTTGGCGTCGAGTGCGACCAGTTTCGCAAAAGGCTTGATGCGGTCAAGCGTGGCCTTTTGCGCAGCATCGCTGGTGGTGTCGGGCTTGTGGTCAGCCTGGATGCCAAGCACCAGTTGAACGATCAGAAAAATCGCCAGCAGGGGCGCGAACAAACCTGCGACAACGGAAATGATGACTTCTTGCGGGGTGGCTTGGGTCATCTTGGCGTTCGAGTCGGCCATGAAATTATCCTTGGGAGGGTGGGCTTCAAAACCCCGGATTATAAGGAAAGCCGACCTGACAGGAAAGAGCGCTGCGTTTTCGATGGATGGACGTTGCATGGCAAACCGGCTATGCTTCTGCGCGCAGGAGTCACCCAAACTTCAGGCGCCCGTAGCTCAGCTGGATAGAGTACTGCCCTCCGAAGGCAGGGGTCGCGCGTTCGAATCGCGCCGGACGCACCAAATATCTGTTGTCATCTGCTTCAATCCCTTGTTCCGCCAGGGTTTAATCTCCGCTCTGCGGGTTTACACTTGCGCCAGCGTCCTTCTCTTGAGTGTTTTAAACATGGCTATCCCCACCCCAACCGATATTCAACTCCATCAGACGTCGCGCAAGCTGGAAATTGCGTTTACCGATGGCACCCGATTCGACATGCCGTTCGAGTTCCTGCGCGTTTATTCGCCGTCCGCCGAAGTGCGCGGTCACGGCCCCGGACAGGAAACGCTGCAGGTGGGCAAGCGCGAGATTCTGATCAATGCCGCAGAGCCGGTCGGGCTGTATGGCATCAATTTCTTCTTTTCCGACGGCCACGATACCGGGATTTATTCGTGGGAATACCTGCACGACATCGGCATGAACCAGGCCGCGTTGTGGGACGAATATCTCAAGCGCATGGAAGCGGCCGGCGCCTCGCGCGATCCCGGCATCTCCCAGATGTTCGAGCAGCGCCCCAAGGCCAAATAAGCGGTCTGCCATGACGGCCTGCACTGTCAGCCCATGCGCGCCTTCCGGGGCGCGCGTTGTTTTGGTCAGCCCGTATGAGTTGGGGCGGCAACCGTTCAACCTGGCGCAACCGGCCGCGTGGTTCGCGCACGCCGATATCGCGGTTGCCTGTCTTGACCTGTCGCAGCAGAAGCTTGATCCAGCGCTGTTTGCGAACGCCGGGTTTGTGGCGATCTATCTGGGCATGCACACCGCCACGCGCATTGCCGTCGCCGCATTGCCGAAAATTCGTGCCCTTGCCCCGCACGCCCGCATCGCCGCGTTCGGCCTGTATGCCCCGGTCAATGCGCCGATGTTGCGACAGCTTGGCGTGGAAGCAATATTCGGCGGTGAATCCGAGCCGGACCTGCTGGCGTGGGTGCAAACCGGTGTGGCGCCGGCCGACACCGTGGTGCGACGCGACAAGATCACGTTCATGCTGCCGGATCGCCGCGGCCTGCCCGAGCTGGAGCGTTATGCCAAGCTGATCCTCGCCGACGACACCGCCAAAATGACCGGCTTTGCCGAAGCCAGTCGTGGCTGCAAGCATCTGTGCCGGCATTGCCCGGTGGTGCCGGTGTACGAAGGCAAATTCCGCATCGTGCCGGTAGACATCGTGCTGGCCGACATCGCCCAGCAGGTTGAATTGGGCGCACAGCACATCAGCTTTGGCGACCCCGATTTCCTGAACGGCCCGACGCATGCGCTGAAAGTGGCCGAGGCGCTGCACGCGCGTTTTCCCGAGCTGAGCTGGGATGCCACCATCAAGGTCGAGCATTTGCTCGATCACGCCGAGCTGCTGCCGCGCCTCAAGGCGTGCGGCCTGCTGTTTGTGGTCACCGCCGTCGAGTCGGTGGACGACGCGATACTGGATCGACTGGCCAAAGGCCACACGCACACAGGGTTCGAAACCGCACTGGCGCATTGCCGTGCGCTCGACATCGCGCTCGCCCCCACCTTCGTGCCGTTCACCCCGTGGACCACGCTGGCGGGCTATCGCGACCTGCTGGCCACGTTGCTGAAGCTGCATCTGGTCGAAGCGGTGCCGCCGATTCAACTGGCGATCCGCCTGCTGGTGCCACAGGGCTCGCATCTGCTGCAGTTGCCGGATTTTGCCGCGCAGGTCGGCGCGTTTGACGAGACCCTGCTGGGCTACCCGTGGCAGGCCGGGGATGCCAGGGTCGATGTTCTGCAAAGCGACATCATGGCGTGGGTCATGGACGCTGAAAAATCCGGACTGACGCGAGCCGAGGTATTTGCCGGCATCTGGGCGCGCACCCATGCCGCGCTCGGGCAGACGCCGCCGCTGCTTGACCCGGCACAATTCGGCGCGGCCATCCCGCATCATTCCGAGCCCTGGTACTGCTGTGCGGAGCCGACCGACACCCAGCTCGCCAGCTTCTAGCGCCCTGACATGCCGCGCCTTCTGTTGCTGCTTCCTGCCGCAGGCTATACCAACCGGGACTTCCTCGAAGCCGCGCGCCGGCTCGACGTCGAACTCGTGACCTGCGCGGATTACTGCCACCAACTGGCGGCTGGCTGGGGGCTGCCACCCCTGATGAGCGTGCCGTTCGATCAGCTCGATACGGCTGTTCCGCAGGTGTTGCGTGCACTGAAGCAGCCGGTGGACGCCGTGCTGGCGGTTGACGATAACGGCGCCGCCTTGGCCGCCGCATTGCGGGTGGCATTGAAACTGCCGGGCATGCCGCCCGTGGTGGTGGACCGGCTGACCGACAAGTTGCGTTTCCGGCAGTTGCAACAGCGCGCGGGGCTGCGCTATCCCGCGTTTGTAGCGGTCCAGGAACACGAGGCGCACCTTGCCGCCGCGCTGGACTTTCCCGTGGTGGTAAAGGCGCGTCGGCTGAATGCCAGTCGCGGCGTAATCCGTGCAGACGATGCCGCGCAACTCGAGCGGGCACTCGCGCGCGTACAACGTATCCAGTCGCGGGTGCAGCGTGATGCCGGCAGCCTGGGCCTGCTGGTCGAAACCTTTATTCCCGGCGTCGAGGTCGCGCTGGATGGCGTGCTCAGCAAGGGCGAGCTGCAGGTGCTGGCGGTGTTCGACAAACCCGATCCGCTCGATGGCCCCTATTTCGAGGAGTCGCTGTACATCACGCCGTCGCGGTTGTCTGCCGACAACCAGCGCGAACTGGCTGATGCCGTGCAGCGCGCCTGCGTGGCCGCCGATATGCGCGATGGCGTGATTCACGCCGAGGCGCGCATCAACGACGCCGGCGTGTGGCTGCTGGAAATTGCACCGCGCGGCATCGGCGGGTTGTGTGGGCGCATGCTGGCCAATACGCTCGGCATGGCGTCAGCGGAAATCGTGCTGCGTCACGCCGTGGGCCTGCCGTTGCCGACCCAGGCGAATACGGACGCGGCGGGCGTGATGATGATCCCGATTCCGGACAGCGGCATATTGCGTGGCGTCGACGGGCTACCCGCCGCGCGTGCGGTGCCGCATGTGACGGCTATCGACATCACGGCAGAACCGGGCCAGTTGCTGGCGCCGCCGCCCGACGGCGCCAATTATCTGGGGTTCATCTTCAGTTGGGCCGCTACCCCGGCCGAAGCCGAGGCGGCCTTGCGTGCCGCCCACGCGGCCCTCGACATTCGCATACAGCCGCTGATCGAGCCGTGAGCGCTTTACTCACCGGGCTCAATGTCGCGATCAGTCGGGCCAGCGGCGCAGCGTTCGCTGCCAACCACACGCAGGCTGCATGCGGTGGCGATATCAGTCAGGCGTTTACGCTCGGCGATGGCAGCCGTGGTTTCTTTGTCAAAGTCCAGCCGGCCACCCAGCTCGATATGTTCGAAGCCGAAGCGGCGGGGCTGGCGGAGCTGGCGCATGCCCAAGCCGTGCGCGTGCCCGCAGTCGTGTGCTGCGGCGTGGCGGCCGGACAGGCGTATCTGGTGCTCGAACAGCTGTCACTCAGCGCACACGGCGATGCCGCGCAACTGGGCCACGCACTGGCGCAGCAGCACCGCGTCAGCGCGCCGCAGTTCGGGGGCGCGCGCGACAACTGGATCGGCGCCACGCGGCAGCCGAATGCCTGGCGCGACGACTGGGTCGATTTCTGGCGCGATCAGCGGCTCGGCTTTCAGTTGCGGTTGGCGGCCGACAATGGTTACGACGGCGCACTGCAACGTGACGGTGAATTATTGATGGCGCGACTGAATGATTTTTTTGCCGATCATCATCCGGTGCCTTCGCTGCTGCATGGCGACCTGTGGGGTGGCAATCACGGATATCTGGACGACGGCTCGCCGGTCATTTTCGATCCTGCGGTGTATTGTGGTGACCGCGAATGCGACCTGGCGATGAGCGAACTGTTCGGTGGGTTCGCGCCGGCATTTCATGCAGCCTATCGTGAAGCCTGGCCGCTGGATGCGGGTTATGCAGTGCGCAAGACGTTGTACAACCTGTATCACATTCTCAACCACGCCAATCTCTTCGGCGGCGGTTATGCGGCACAGGCTGCACGTATGGCAGCACAACTGTTGGCTCATCTTCGTTAGGAGCGCATGTTGCAACGTATTTTGATGGGCCTTTTTGCCTTGGGCCTGCGCGTCAGCAACCCGAATGACTTAGACCTGAAATTCGAGGCGCTGGATTTTGAACTGGAACTGAATGGTCGTGCATTTGCCAAGAGGCTGACGCGCGTGACGATGCTGGTGCCGGCCGCATCGAATTCGGTGGTGCGGGTGGATGCGGTAACCCAGTCGGACAATCTGATCCAGCAGATCAAGACTTTGCCGCCCGGGCTACTGAAAGGCAGTGTGCCTTATCGCATCACGGGTCGGGTCAAAACCGACAAGTCGTCCCGATGGTTCCCGTTCGAACAGACCGGCACGGTGGGCGGTGACAACAAGAGCAAACCCAAAGGCAAGGCGATCTGATTGATTCGCCCTTTGGCGGTTAGCCTTGCAGGCTGCGCAGTGTCGGTACGCTCAATTTAAATTCGTCTGCGTGCTTGATCGCACGGGCCAGTCGTGAAGGCGCGGAGCGGCCGGTACAGCCGTGATCGGGGTCGCCGGAGAAGGCTTCCAGCATGCCGGCAATGAGCGCGTCGCGGTCGTGTTGTGCGCCGGTCAGCGCATTCTGAATATCCATCACTTCGCTCGCGACCTGGCGTGCAAAGGCCTCGTGTTGTGCCCAGAGTTGCGACACGGCGCCGCCGGTCTTGAGCCCTGCAATGTTGGTGGTGAGGATGTAGACGTTCTTGCGCACCAGTTCAAACAGGATCTCGTTGCCCAAAGCGACTTCCCGGCAGGGCAAGTCAATGGCGGTGAGTGCGCGACACAGTAAAGCCGCACCCGGCCCGGCCACGGGCGAGGCAATCAGCGGCTTGGCATCGATGCCCTTCTTCTTCTCGAACCACACTGAAATCACCGTAGGGTCAACGTAGCCGTGCGCCAGCCAGTCGCGTGGCAGCAGTTCGTTCTGGATCAGTGCGACGTGTGGCTTCCACGCTTTGGGCAGCGTAGCCAACACGGCATGCAGATCACTCTCGCCCACCGCCACCAAAACCAGCTCCGGTGATGGGTGACGTTGAGCCAGCGCGGCCATATCGTCGTCGCGGTTGACCGGAATCACCGTGCAGCCTGCGCGCAACAGGCCGCCGGCGAACACGCGACCAAGCTGCCCCAGGCCGATGACGATGACTTCGTTCATGGCGCCGCCGTTTATTCCAGGCCCTTGGAATGCAGGTACTCGTCGTAGTCGCCCATGTAGAACTCGACGCCGGTCGGCTCGATTTCGAGGATGCGGGTGGCGAGGCTGGAAACGAACTGGCGGTCGTGCGAAACGAAAATCAGCGTACCCTTGAACAGGTCGAGCGCCAGGTTCAGCGACTCGATCGACTCCATGTCCATGTGGTTGGTCGGTTCGTCCATCACCAGCACGTTGTGGCGGCCGAGCATCAGCTTGCCGTACAGCATGCGGCCCTTTTCGCCGCCGGACAGCACGCGCACCGATTTCTTGACGTCATCGCCCGAGAACAGGAGCCGCCCGAGAATGCCGCGCAATACCTGTTCGTCATCACCCGGTTGCGTCCACTGATGCATCCAGTCGGTGAGGTTGAGATCGCTGTCGAAGTCGGTGACGTGGTCCTGCGAGAAGTAGCCGATGCTGGCGTTCTCGCTCCATTTCACTTCGCCGAACTGGGGGGTGAGCTCGTTCATCAACAGCTTCATCAGCGTCGATTTGCCGACGCCGTTGCCGCCGATGACGGCCATTTTTTCACCGGCTTCGAGCGAGAAGTTCATGTTGGCAAACAGCGGGGTACCGTCGTAGCCGAACTTGAGGTTTTCAACTTCGAGCGCACGACGGTGCAGCAGTTTCTCCGGCTCGAAGCGGATGTAGGGGTTTTGCCGCGACGACGGCTTGAAGTCCTCGATCTTGATCTTGTCGATCATCTTCATGCGGCTGGTGGCCTGACGTGCCTTCGACTTGTTGGCCGAGAAGCGGCGCACGAATTCCTGCAGCTCGGCGACCTTGTCCTTGGCCTTGGTATTGGCTGAGGCCTGACGTTCCTTGACCTGCGTCGACGCCAGCATGTAGTCGTCGTAGTTGCCCGGATAGGTCTTGATGGTGCCGAAATCGAGGTCGGCCATGTGGGTACAGACCTGATTCAGAAAGTGGCGATCGTGCGAGATGACGATGATGGTCGCCTTGCTTTCGTTCAACACGTTCTCCAGCCAGCGGATGGTGTTGATGTCGAGGTTGTTGGTCGGTTCGTCGAGCAGCAGGATGTCGGGGTTGGAGAACAGCGCCTGCGTCAGCAGTACGCGCAGCTTGAAGCCGGGTGCGATCTCGCTCATCGGGCCGGTGTGCTGTTCGATGGGAATGCCAACGCCCAACAGCAACTGGCCGGCGCGGGCTTCGGCATCGTAGCCGCCCATCTCGCCAAACTTGGCTTCCAGTTCGGCAGCGTGCAGATAGTCTTCTTCGCTCGCTTCCGGGTTCATGTAGATGGCGTCTTTTTCCTGCATCACTTTCCACATGTCGGCGTGGCCCTGCATGACCACGTCAAGTACGCGCAGGTCTTCGTAGCCGAACTGGTCCTGGCGCAGCCACGCCATGCGCTCGCCGGGGTCAAGCGAGACATTGCCTGCAGTCGACTCCAACTCGCCGGCGAGGATCTTCATGAAGGTGGACTTGCCGCAGCCGTTGGCGCCGATCAGACCATAGCGGTTGCCATCGCCGAACTTGACGTTGACGTTTTCGAACAGGGGTTTGGCTGCGAATTGCAGGGTAATGCTGGAAGCGGTGAGCACGGCGAATTCCCGGAAATGCTTGAAAAACCGGAGATTTTAACAGTTTTTGACCCGGGTTCCGTGGCTGTCGGGCGGGATGCCGCAACCGGGCCCGGTGCAAGCCAGGCCCGGTAACGGCGTGTTATTGCAAGCCACTCAGATAGGCAATGATGTCTTCCCGCTCTTGCGCTTCGGAGATGCCCTTGAAATACATCTTGTTGCCGGCCACGACCTGTTTCGGGTTCGTGAGATAGGCATCAAGCTTGTCGGGGGTCCATTCAAACCCGCTTTGCTTCATCGCGTCGGAGTAATTGAAGTCAGCCATGCTGCCGGCCTTGCGGCCAACGACGGCGAACAGCGAGGGCCCCGACTTGTTCCTGCCCTGCATGGCGCTGTGACAAACGGCGCAATCCTGATTGAACTCGCCCGCCCCGCGCTTGGGGTCGCCAATGGCATGCGATGCCTGGCTCCCCAGCAGCAGTGTGGCAACTGTCAGGGCAATGAATCCGCCCCGAAGGGTTTGATGTGAACGCATGGTGATGTCCTCAGGCATGTCTAGATGGCCAGCCAGGCAAACAGGTAGGTGGTGTCGTTGTCCCCCGCATTGCTGCTCGTCCCGTCGAACCGGGTGTAAATCGTGTGTTGCAGACCCAGGCGCAGGTTGGCCCAGGGCGCGTACCAGGAGGTTTCCTTGCCGAATGGGGTCCAATCAGCCTGCAGCATGTAGCCGGCAGAATTCGGGGAGCCCGTCGACGTGCCGTACAGCGTGGCGTCGCGGCTGCCATTGGTCGCGAAATGGCCGGCCGTCACACCCCAGCTCTGGTTGTAGTAATACGAGGCGTTGAGCTGGAGCTCGTTGAGCGAACCTTTCAGGTTGTCTGCACCGCTGGCAGCAAATGCGGCATTGCGTGTTTGCTGCTCGTGGGTATAGCGGGCGTTGACCGTGCCGACGTGTTCGCGTGTGCCGAGGAATTGATACGACGCATCCAGGCCGACGTCGTTGAATTTATCCGAGGGGCCGCCGCTACGGTCGGGTTGCAAGGCCGCATTCAGACCGAACAGGCCAACCGACCAGTTCTGTTTCCGCATGTCGTTGAAAAAGCCAAGCCGCCAGTACATGGCGGGCGAACTCAGTACCGCCCCATCGTCTATCCCGATTCGATTCAGGGTCGAGGCAGACAGCGTACGGTAGGCGCCCACTTCGGCATAAATCGAATCATTCCAGAATCCATAAGCCGTCAGGCCGGCCACACTGCCGCCCAGACCACCGTTGATCAGCGGCGCAGCGGCAGGGGTGGGCGCCAGATCCGATGAGGCATAGGGGAAACCCCAGGCCGGCAGGGTATTGAACGGATCCTGGATGCCCGGGTTGTTGTTGAGCGAAACGCCCAGCGTGGTGTCCTTGCCGCCAAGCGTCAGCTTGTGCGCGTAGCGGATGTCCGTATTGTCGAGCGACCACACGCGATCAACGCCGGAATACGTGGTCTGGACAAACGCACCCAGACTGTCGGCCAGTTTGCCGGCCAGGAAAATCGAGGCCTCATCCAGGGTGCCGTTGTTGTTGGATCCATAATGCGGCGGCACGTCAGTCAGGTCTTTGCTGGTATGGGTCCAGGAGCCGCGCAGCATGGCGGAAAGCGGAATATGCCCGGCCTTGCCATCGCTGTCGCTGTAGCCGCCCAGCTTGAAGCGAATGCCGTAGGGCGTCAGTTGCGGACCGTAGCCGCCCACGTGACAGGCAATACAATCCTGCCCGGTTTGCCGGGCAAAGCTCGGCATCGCATGCGCAGATTGCACGCTTGTGCCACACACCAACAGGATAAGCATGGCAGCCAATCCATGTTTGGAAGTTCTCGCGGGCTGATGTCCGGTATTGGATAGGAATTGCATGGTATGTCCCTGGTGGTGGGGTGGCGATAGATGGGTTGTAGAGCCTAACGGGCCTTCCTTAAACCAGCCTTAAACGTCATGGAAACGTTGGAGGTGCGCAGCGTGTCTGGCGCGCAGACGTCGGGGTTGGTAAATTGCGCCATGCGAATACTTCTGGTTGAGGACGACCCCCAGTTGGGCGATGGCCTGGTTGTCGGTCTGCGGATTGCGGGTTATGCCGTGGACTGGGTGAGGGATGGTGAGCATGCACGCCAGGCCTTGCAGGACCAGTCCTACGGTCTGTGTATTCTGGATCTGGGGCTGCCACGCGTAGACGGCCTGAGCATCCTGAAAGAATTGCGTGCCCGCGAAGACCAGACCCCCGTGCTGATACTGACCGCCTGTGACGCCTCGACGGACCGGGTCAGCGGGCTGGATGCCGGCGCAGACGACTATCTGGTCAAACCCTTTGACCTGCCCGAGCTGCTGGCACGCGTGCGTGCACTTGTGCGGCGGGCAGGCGGACATGCCGCGCCTACCCTGGCACAGGGCTCGATCGTGCTGGACCCCAGCAGCAAGCGTGTCACCCGGGACGGCGCGCCCGTTACGTTGTCAGCCCACGAGTATGCGTTGTTGCATGATCTGCTGACCCATCTAGGCCACATTCGCACCAAGGCCGAGCTGGAAGAAGGGTTGTACGGCTGGGGGGACGAAGTGGGCAGCAACACGGTGGAAGTGTATGTCCATCATCTGCGCAAAAAACTGGGGGCCGACCTGATCCAGACGGTACGTGGTCAGGGGTATGTCATCGAGGGAGATGCATGAAAGCCCCCCTGTCCCTGCAAAACCGGCTTCTCGCTTCCGTCATGGGGGCGGTTCTGGTTCTATGGCTGGCATTTGCTGCGTTCAGCTATCGGGTGGCGCGTACCGAAGCAGGAGAAATGCTGGATGGCCAGCTTGCCCAGACCGCTCACCTCATCCTGGCCCAGATCCGTTATGCGCGGCTTGAAGATCGTGGCATACAACAGCGGATCAAGCTCATCTATGACAGCGATGCCCATCCTTACGAGCAGTCACTCGAGTTCCAGGTTTGGGATGCACGGGGGCAGCTTTGGCTGCATTCCGATAATGCGCCTGTTACACCAATTGCGCATCACGACGGTTATGCGGACATCCTGAACGCTGGCCATCCCTGGCGCATGCTGGCGCTGTGGTCACCTGGCCAGCGCTATCAGGTTCAGGTTGCCGAACCGGTCAATGATCGGGAAGCGGTGGCCTTCGATATGGCCACCCGCAGTGTGTTCCCGCTGTTTCTGGCCTTGCCGTTTCTTGCCGCTTTCATTTATCTGGCTGTCAGGCAGTCCATGCGGCCGCTGGATGAAGTGGCGCTCAGTGTCGACACGCGCAGCAAAAACAACCTCGACCCGATCGACGCCACGGCAACGCCCCGCGAAGCCCGTCCGCTGGTTGCCGCCCTGAACCATTTGTTCGAGCGGCTGGACTCGGCGCTGGAATTCGAGCGCCGCTTCACGGCTGACGCAGCGCATGAATTGCGCACGCCGTTGGCTGCGATCAAGTTGCAGGCTCAGGTGTGTCAGATCGCCACCGATGAAACGATGCGCGTGCACGCGTTATCACAAGTGACCCAGGGGGTGGACCGCGCCAGTCGACTGATTGATCAGCTGCTTCGCCTGGCCCGTCTGGATACGCAGCACGACATGATTGCAGTGGAGTCGTTTGATCTGGTTCGTCTGGTGCAGGACGTCGTCGAAGAGGCAGGCGAGGCCGCCCGCGAAAAGAATCAGCGGCTGAGCTTTGCCCCGCCCGGTGCCCCGGTTCAGCTACAGGGCGATCCGGACATGTTGCAACTGGCCATACGCAACCTGCTGGAGAACGCGATTCGCTATACGCCCCGTGAAGGCGCGGTATCGGTTGGCATCGAAACGGCGCATGACGCTATCCGCCTCCGGGTGTGTGACTCGGGCCACGGCGTGCTGGCCGAGGACCTGCCGCATCTGACCCAACGTTTTTACCGGGGCCGCAATGTCGTTGCGGGGGGGAGCGGCCTGGGCCTGCCCATCGTCAAGCGCGTGGCCGAACTGAACCATGCGCAGTTGTTCCTGCTCAACCTGCAGGCAGGGGGGCTGGAGGCCGTGCTGGAATGGACGCTGTCACGCTGAACGCGTGAGAGCCGGGTGATTCCGGGTCGGCCGGTCCAGGTGGTAACCCTGCACCATGTCGACCCCGAGTTCGCGCAACAGTGCGAGCGTCTGGGCATCCTCGACATACTCCGCCACCACGGATTTGCCCAGCCCTCGCGCGACGCTGATCATCGCCTTGACGATCACCTGGTTGTCGGGGTCGTTGGCGAGGTCGCGGATGAACAGGCCGTCGATCTTGAGGGTGTCGACCAGCAGATGCTTGAGGTAGGCAAATGACGCAAACCCCACGCCGAAGTCATCGAGGCAAATGCCGCAGCCCAGCTGGCGCAGCGCGTCGATCATGCGCTGCGCGTCGTGCAGGTCGGACACGGCCGCTGTTTCGGTGATTTCGACGATCAGGCGATAGGGGTCGACGCCACGCCGCTGCAATTCGTCGCCGATAAAACCGGGCAGGCTGGGCTCGGACAGCGAGCGCCCCGACAAATTGAGGGCTATGGACGGGATGGTTTCGTCCTCCGACAGCATGCGCAACACTTCGCCGATCACCCAGCGGTCGATGTCGAGAATGCGCCCGTTCTTTTCGGCCAGCGGAATGAAGTGGGCCGGCATGATGAGCTGGTCGGGGCGATGCTCGTCGGTCATGCGGATGAGCGCCTCCAGATGGGCAAGCGAGCCGTCCGCAGCGTGATACACGCCCTGGAAATGCAGCTGGAACAACCGCTTGTCGAGCGCGTTGCCGATGCGCTCAGCCCATGACATGCGGTTGCGCATTTCCGTGTCGGCCACGCTGTCTTCGCGGTAAACGCGCCAGGTGTTCTTGCCGATATCCTTGGCCTGGTACATGGCAATATCGGCGCGCGCCACCAGATCGTCGGCGTCGATGGCATGGGTCGGGTAATAGGCAATGCCCAGGCTGGTGGTGACATGCAGATTTTGTCCTTCGAAGCGGAAGGGTATCTGCGCCACCGCACGCACCACACGTTCGGCCAGCGCTTCGGCTTCGTTGTCCTGCACCCCGGGCAGCAGAATCGCGAATTCGTCGCCGCCCAGTCGTGCCAGCACTTCGTTGCGCCGAACCAGTGCGCCGATTTCGCCGGCCACCCGAATCAGCAAGGCATCGCCGGCACGGTGGCCATAGCTGTCGTTGATGATCTTGAATTCGTCGAGGTCGAAGAACATCACGGCGCAGCGCATCCGGTGTCGGTCGCTTTCCAGCATGGTGCGGGCCAGTTCCTGCTGGAAGCGATGACGGTTGTACAGGCCGGTGAGCGCATCGCGTTCGGCCAGATAGACTAGCTGCTCGGCGGTCTGGCGTTCGTGGGTGACGTCTTCATAAATCCACAGGTGACCGATGAAACGCCCTTCGCGATCACGTACCGGATAGTCGAGTTCGGTGATGACGCGGCCATCGGACATCTCGATTTCAAAACTGTCGCTCTGTTCGTGCGTGTCCAGCACCGCTTGCAGGTGCCGGGTGAAATGGTCGGGACGCGCCAGGGTCGAGACGGATTGCGCCAGCACCTCATGCACCGGCAAACCAAGAAGACTCATGCCCTCCGCAATCATCCACATGCGGCTGAACGCCGGGTTGTGATAAATCACGCGGCCATCGGCCGCCACAAACAGGATGCCGAGATTCATCGCCGACAGCAGCGATACCAGACGGGCCCGCTCCTGTTCGGTTTCCTCGAGATACTGGCCTTGCAGGCTTTCAGCTGTCCGCAGTTCGTTGAAGGCCTGGCGCAGACTGGATTCGGTGGCCTTGAGGTCGTCGATGCCGTGAATGCTGGCGCGGATACCCTGATAGATTCCGCTGAAATCATGGATTGGTTGCCAGTTCGCCAATACCCAGAGATGTCCGCCGTCCTTGCGGCAAACACGGAACGAATACCCCTGGCCCGAGGTGCCCCGCAGGGCCTGGCGGAATTCGAAATCAGCAGCGGCACGGTCTTCCGGGTGGATCACGTCAGCCGGAAAATGCGGCATGGCCAGGCATTCGTCGACGGTATACCCCAGCATGCGCTCGGCCGAGGGGTTGACCCACAGCAGCCGGCCTTCGGGCGACAGCCAGAACTCCAGGTCATGGGTGTAGTCGGCAATGGCATGAAAGCGTGCTTCATTCTCGCGGGCGCGCTCGACATTGAAGCGGACCGATTCGGCCATGCGGTTGAACGTGGCGATCAACTGGCCGAGCTCGTCGCTCCCTTCGCCCGCCAGCTTGATTTCGAGATCACCTTGCGCCATGCGCTTGCTGGCACGGGTCAAAGTTTCAAAGCGACGAATCGCCCATCCGGCCGACAGGGCCAGCAGCAGGCCGGTCAACAGCAATGCGATGGCGGCAATGATCAGGCTACGCTGCAGATACTGGGTGCGCGCTTCCCGAATCAGCGCATCCGAGAAAACCAGGGTGACGTCGCCATAACGCTGGTCGGCCAGGACGACCGGTTGCACGACACGGGCATCGGCTGCATTCGCGTCCGCACCGAGCTGATGCACGAGCCGGTTGCTACTGTCGCGCACCGCGATCGCCTTGATCGCACCATCGCGCCGAACCGACTCGATGATCCTGCCCACGCCGGCATCATCCTGTTGCGATAGTGGTGTTTGCAGAGCAACCGCCAGGGTTTCCGCAACGTCCTGCAAGTGGTGTGAGGCCTGTTTTTGCAGCGCCAGGCCGGTAAACTGGACCCCATATCCGATCAGGAGTGCGAGCATCACCGTTTCCACTGCCAGTGCGGTGAGGGTCAGCTTGTAGCGCAATGACAGCTGCGCCAGCCATGCCCTCATGGAGTTCCCCGTAACGGCACGCGCGGCGGCAAGGCGCAGCAACGGGACGGGCGACAGATTCCGATAATCCGCCTGGCGGTCTTGCGGTAGATCACGACGAAATTCAGTGCGCCAAGCCGATCACCGCCAAG
>CAJDTZ010000044.1_pt1 | contig 16435 bp, 16 predicted proteins | sample 7390551 | NCBI WGS metagenome assembly CAJDTZ01 (sample SAMEA7055662, study PRJEB34461) | soil metagenome | biome: terrestrial ecosystem; feature: Peninsula; material: soil | place: Antarctica | collected 2016 | reverse complement strand
CCACATCGCCGGCCTCGGGCAGGATTCCGCCGACCTCAATCTGCAGATAGACCCGACCGATTACTGTGCCCGCTCTTAACCCCGATCACGACGATCACGATCACGGCCATGATCATGGCCACCACCATCACACCGGACAGGGCGTCACCCTCGTCATCGCCCTGCTGCTGACACTGTCGTTTTCCGGCATCGAAGCCGTGGCAGGCTGGTGGTCGGGCTCGCTCGCCCTGATGTCCGACGCCGCCCACATGCTGACCGACAGTTCCGCGCTGGGGCTGGCCGCTGGCGCGGCCTGGCTGGCCGCCGAGCACGCTTCATTCCTATGGCCTGGTGCGCGCCGAAGTCATGGCGGCACTGTTCAACAGCCTGTTGATGCTGGTGCTGATCGGCTTCATCGTGCATGAAGCCATCGACCGCTTCGGCACCCCGCACGCCATTCAGGGCCCAACCGTCATCGGCGTGGCCGTGATCGGGCTCGCGATCAACCTTGCCGTTGCGTGGGTGCTGAGTCGCGGCGAACATTCGCTGAACAGCCGCGCCGCCCTGCTGCATGTGCTGGGTGACGTTCTGGGTTCGGTGGCGGCGATCGTCGCCGGCATCGTCATCGTCACCACCGGCTGGACGCCGATCGACCCGCTTTTGTCGCTGCTGGTGGCCGCGCTGATTCTGGTTTCGGCGTTGCGCCTGTTGCGTGAAGTCGTGCACGTGTTGATGGAAGGCGTGCCCCTTCATGTCCGCTTCAATGTGGTGGGGCAGGATCTGGCCGGGCTCGACGGCGTCCAGCGCGTACACGATCTGCATGTCTGGACGCTCGCGTCGGGCACCATCGCCTTGTCGGCCCACCTGGATATCCGCAAGCTGGAAGAATGGCCCGCCATCCTCGCATCCGCACGCGCAGCCATGTCTGCCCGGCATGGTATTTCACACGTCACGCTGCAGCCCGAAGTACTCACCGCCCAGCCGCTGGTGCGCGGCGTCTACCCGCCGGCCTCCCCCACTCCTGAATAAACGCCGTCGTCATTGATCGTGGCAGGACACGCCGCAAGAATCACCGCTCCGGCCTGGCAACAGACCATGCAGACGGCAGACGGCCCGGTCGCTGACTGAGTCGCAATCGCCGTACAATCAACATCCCTCAACGGGACGTTTTTATGCCCAATACCTTTGATCCCGATTGCCGCGCCTGTCCGCGTCTGGCCAGCTTCCTCGACGAGGTGCACACGCGTCACCCCGAGTACCATGCCCGCCCGGTGCCGGCTTTCGGCGATCCCGCACCCCATTTGCTGATCGTCGGCCTGGCGCCTGGCATGCACGGTGCCAACCGCAGCGGCCGACCGTTCACCGGCGACACTGCCGGGGTGCTGCTCTACGAAACCCTGCACCAGTTCGGCTACGCCAGCGCGCCGGTATCGGTGTCGGTTGATGACGGCCTGCAACTCATCGACTGCCGCATCACCAACGCCGTGAAATGCCTGCCGCCCGCCAACAAGCCGGAGCCGGCCGAAATCCGCGAATGCAACCGCTTCCTCGCCGCCGAACTGGCCAACCTGCCTGCCCGCGCCAGCATCCTCGCGCTCGGGCTCATCGCGCACCAGGCCGTGTTGCGCGCACAAGGACTCAAGCTCAAGGATTATCCGTTTACCCACGCCAGCGACTACCGGCTGCCGAACGGCCAACGGCTGGTCAGCAGCTATCACTGCTCCCGCTACAATACGCAGACGCGCCGCCTCACCCCCGAAATGTTCGCGGCCGTGTTCACCCAGATTCAAACGGAGGCCTGACATGCCCGTCGTCACCATCAAGCTCGCCGGCACGCTGACGCGCGAACAAAAAAAGAAAGTCGCCGAGGAAATCACCGCCACGCTCGAACGCCACGCGGGCAAGCCGGCTTCGTATACCTATATCGCGTTCGAGGAACTGCCCGACGAGAACTGGGCCATCGCCGGCAGGCTGCTCGACGAAGACTGAGCCTTGAGCGTCGACAAGGCCTTTCTCGCTTCGCTGCCCACTCTGCCCGGCGTCTATCGCATGATCGACGCCGCCGGCGCGGTGCTGTATGTCGGCAAGGCAAAAGACCTGAGAAAGCGCGTTTCCAGCTATTTCCAGAAGACTGACCAGAGCCCGCGCATCCGGCTGATGCTGAAGAGCGTCGACCACATCGACACCACGGTGACGCGCACCGAAGCCGAAGCCCTGCTGCTGGAAAACAACCTGATCAAGGGTCTGAAGCCGCGCTTCAATATCCTGTTCCGCGACGACAAGTCCTATCCTTACCTGCTGCTGACCGGCCACCGTTTTCCACGCCTGGCCTACTTCCGCGGCACGCCGAAGAAGAAGGACCAGGTCTTCGGCCCGTATCCAAACAGTTATGCGGTACGCGAAAGCATGCAGTTGCTGCAGAAGGTGTTCCAACTGCGCACCTGCGAGGACTCCGTGTACGCCAACCGCTCGCGGCCGTGCCTGCTTTACCAGATCAAGCGCTGCACCGCCCCCTGCGTCAACCACATCACGCCGGAAGCCTATGCGCGCGACGTCCTTGAAGCCGCCCAGTTGCTGCATGGCGAGGCCACGGCGCTGACCGAACACATCACCGCGCAAATGAATGCCGCCGCGGCCGCGCTCGATTTCGAGACCGCCGCGTTGCTGCGCGACCGCCTGCGCATGCTGGCGACGGTGCGCGAAAAGCAGTTCGTCGACACCGCCGGCAGCGAGGCCGATGCCGACGTGGTCGCAGTGGCCGAAGTCGGCGGCGTGATCGCGGTCAACCTGACCATGATCCGCGGCGGCCGGCACCTCGGCGATCGCAGCTTTTTCCCCCAGCACGGCGAAGGCGCCACGCTGGCCGAGGCACTGGAGGCCTTCGTGGCCCAGCATTACCTCGATCACCCGATCCCCGCACGCATCCTGATCAGCGAAGCCATCGAGACCGACGTGCTGGAGGCCCTGCTCAGCGAGCACGCACAGAAAAAAGTCAGCCTGTTGCATCGCGTCACCGGCGAACGCAAAGTCTGGATCGGCATGGCGCAGGCCAATGCACGCCTGTCGGCCGAACGCCGCAGCGCTGACCGCGCCAACCAGTCGCAACGACTGGCTGCGCTGCGCGAAACGCTCGACCTGCCGCAACTGACCCGCATCGAATGCTTCGACATATCCCACACCATGGGCGAAGCCACGGTGGCTTCGTGCGTGGTCTACGAAGGCGACGACCTGAAGAAATCCGACTACCGTCGCTACAACATCAGCGGCATCACGCCCGGTGACGACTACGCGGCCATGCATGCTTTCACAAAAGCGTGGAAGAAAACGGTGTGCTGCCCGACCTGCTGCTGATCGACGGCGGCAAGGGGCAAATCTCAACCGCCGTCGACGCGATGACCGAGCTCGGTCTGGGCGAGGTGTTGCTGTTGGGTGTGGCCAAGGGCGAAGCGCGCAAGCCCGGCCTGGAAACCCTGATCTTTGCCAATGGCCGCGAATTGAATCTGGCCAAGGACCACCCTGGTTTCCACCTGATCCAGCAGGTGCGCGACGAAGCGCACCGCTTCGCCATCACCGGTCACCGCGCCAAACGCGGCAAGGCGCGGGTGCAATCCACGCTCGAAGACATCCCCGGCATCGGCCCCAAACGGCGCAAACAGCTGCTCGAACACTTCGGTGGACTGCAGGGCGTCCGCAACGCCGGCGTCGACGCGCTTGCCACAGCCAACGGTATCAGCCGAGAATTGGCGGAAACCATTTATAACGCCCTCCACTGATGCCCCTCAATCTCCCCAACCTGCTGACCTGGCTGCGCATCCTCCTGATCCCGTTGATGGCGGGGGTGTTCTATCTGCCCGACGGCTGGGTCACGTCGCAAGAAGCCAACCTGCTGGCAGCCGGATTCTTCGGCGTGGCGGCGCTTACCGACTGGCTCGACGGCTGGCTGGCGCGCAAACTCGGGCAAACCTCGGCATTTGGCGCGTTTCTCGATCCGGTAGCGGACAAGCTGATGGTCGCTGCCGCGCTGATCGTGCTGATCGATCTCCATCGCGTATGGCCGGTAATCGGCCTCATCATCATCGGCCGGGAAATCACCATTTCCGCCTTGCGCGAATGGATGGCCAAGGCCGGCAAGTCGGCCAGCGTGGCGGTGTCTTTCGTTGGCAAGCTCAAAACCACTGCACAAATGATCGCCATCGTCCTGCTGCTCTATTCCAATCCCGTCGGCAGCCTGCCGATTGCCCTTATCGGTACATGGTTGATCTGGGTCGCCGCGCTGCTAACTTTGGTCTCGATGGCGTATAGAGCGCAACCTTGCCAAGGTTGAGGTCGGGAGTTCGAACCTCCTTTCCCGCTCCAGCATTCCGGGGAAAACAGAAGGACTAGTCCGGACGTTTTCCCCTTTTCGTTTACGTGGTTTACCGTTGTACCCATGGTTTACCGCGATGGCGCGATAGCAAAGCGGTTATGCACCGGATTGCAAATCCGTGTAGGTCGGTTCGACTCCGGCTCGCGCCTCCAAACTCAAGGTCGTCTGTCCGCTTCGCCCGGATGGTGAAATTGGTAGACACAAGGGACTTAAAATCCCTCGCCAGAAATGGCGTACCGGTTCGATTCCGGTTCCGGGCACCATCTTCCAGTTCGCAAGCCCGAGTGGTACAATTCCGGCGCTTTATTATTAACACAGTGGGCGGTTCGCCCATTTTTTTATGGTGCCGCGCTACGCTGGTCGTTGCGCTGTGCCGTGGCACGACGATGGATTTGCAATGATGGATTTGCCCACCCGCCTGGAACCTGTACTTGCCGGACTCGGATACGAGTTGGTGATGCTCGAGCGCGCAGGGCGTGGACTGATCCGGATTTTCATCGACAAGCCGGAAGGCATAACGGTTGAAGACTGCGTCACGGTGAGCAATCACCTGACGCATCTGTTTACGGTTGAGAACATCGACTACGACAGGCTGGAAGTTTCCTCGCCCGGGCTCGACCGGCCGCTGGTCAAGCCGCAGGACTATGTGCGCTTCGCCGGCCAGCCGGTCACGCTGAAGCTGCGCGTGCCGGTGGAAAACCGGCGCCGGCTGGTGGGTGAACTGGTAGGACTGGTAGGCGACGAAGTGAAGTTGATTGTCGATGGAAAAGAAACTTCGATCGATTTAAGAAATGTGGATGTAGCGCGTCTCAAACCCATGGTTTGAGACGGGCGCTGGAGGGATTATGAGCCGTGAAATGTTGATGCTGGCCGACGCACTGGCCCGCGAAAAGAACGTAGACAAGGAAGTAGTGTTCGAAGCACTGGAACAGGCGCTCGCCTCCGCCACCAAAAAACGCTTCAAGGAAGAATCCGACGTGCGCGTGTCGATCGACCGTGAAACCGGCGAATACGAATCCTTCCGCCGCTGGCAGGTTGTGACCGAAGCCGAGCTCGAATCGGAGGGCTTCCAGATCCTGCTGATCGATGCCCAGGACAAGATTCCCGACATCGAAATCGGCGACTACATCGAAGAGCCACTGGAAAACATCGAGTTCGGCCGCATTGGCGCACAAGCCGCCAAGCAGGTCATTCTGCAGAAAATCCGCGACGCCGAGCGCGAACAGATCATCAGCGACTTTCTGGCCCGCAAGGAGCACCTCGTCAATGGCGTGGTCAAGCGTATCGACCGTGGCAACGCCATCATCGAATCGGGCCGCGTCGAAGGCTTCCTGCACCGCGACCAGATGATCCCGCGCGAGAACCTGCGCGTCGGCGACCGCGTCCGCGCCTATCTGCTGCGCATCGACCGCGGCGCTCGCGGCCCGCAAGTCGTGCTGTCGCGTACTGCGCCCGAATTCATCATGAAGCTGTTCGAGCTCGAAGTGCCCGAAATCGAGGAAGGCCTGCTCGAAATCAAGGCGGCCGCCCGCGACCCGGGCCTGCGCGCCAAGATTGCCGTGGTCTCGCACGACCCGCGCATCGACCCGATCGGTACCTGTATCGGCCTGCGCGGTTCGCGCGTCACCTCGGTCACTAATGAAATGGCCGGCGAGCGCGTCGACATCATCCACTGGTCAGCTGAACCCGCCCAGTACGTCATCAACGCGCTGGCGCCGGCCGAAGTCAGTTCCATCGTGGTGGACGAAGACAGGCACAGCATGGATGTGGTGGTGGACGAGGAGCAACTGGCAATGGCGATTGGCCGTGGCGGCCAGAACGTGCGCCTGGCCTCCGAACTGACCGGCTGGGACCTCAACATCATGTCGCGCGAGACCGCCGACGAGAAGCAGTCGAGCGAAAGCGGCAAGACACTCGCCCTGTTCATCGAGAAACTCGATGTGGATGAAGAAGTCGCTCAGATCCTGGTTGACGAAGGTTTCTCCACTCTTGAAGAAGTCGCTTACGTGCCATTGAACGAAATGCTCGAGATCGAGGCCTTCGACGAAGACCTGGTCAACGAGCTGCGCAACCGTGCTCGCAATGCCCTGCTGACCGCAGCCATCGTCGGTGAAGAGCAGGTCGAGGCCTCCGCCGGCGATCTGTTGTCGCTCGAAGGAATGGACGCTGAAACCGCGCGCCAGCTCGCCAGCAAAGGCGTTCACACCACCGAGGATCTGGCCGAGCTGGCAGTGGATGAGTTAACCGAAATCGCCGCGATGGATGACGAACGCGCCAAACAATTGATCATGGCCGCACGCGCGCCCTGGTTCGCCCAAGGCTAATACGCCAACGAGGATTGCATGAACGTTGAACAATTTGCACTAGAACTGAAACTGCCGCCCGAGTTGTTGCTTGAACAACTGAAGGCCGCGGGCGTCAGCAAGAAAGATATTGTCGACTCGGTAACAGAGGACGACAAGGCGCACCTGCTCGACTATCTGCGCAAGATGCACGGTGGCGGGTCCGAAACCGGCAAGACCAAAATCACCATTACGCGCAAGCAGACCGGTGAAATCCGCAAGACCGACAGCACCGGAAAGTCGCGCACCATTCAGGTGGAAGTACGCAAGTCGCGCACCTACGTCAAGCGTGACGCCTCTACCCCCGATGCGGCGACGCCTGTGGCTGATGTGCCGCCGGCAACCGCGGCTGCCGCAGAACCCATCGAAATAGAGCAAAAACAAGCCGCCGTCGAGCCCACGCCAAGTGCGCCTGAACCTGTTGTTAAGGCCGCAGCGGCCGAACCCGTCGCAGCCGAGCCCGTTGTAGTCGAACCCGCACCGGTCGAACCCACACCAGTCGAGCCTGTCATTGAGACTGTGGCAGCCGAAGCCAAACCTGCCGAAGCCGTCGCACCGTCGGGCGCCGCCCCGGCAGAGGCAACAACGGAGCCCGCCAAGAAAGAGACGCCCGTTGTCAAGAAAACCACGCGCATCAAAAAAGCGTCGATTCTGAACGAGGCCGATGTCAAGCTGCGCGCCGACGAAGCACGCCGTCATCAGGCGCTGCTGGACCGCCAAGCTGCAGACCGTAACGAACGTGCCGAACGTGAAACCTTGCGCAAGCAGGCTGAAGCGGCACGCGAAGCCGCCAAGCTGGAAGAAGCCCGCAAGGCCGCAGCACCGGCCGCTCCCACCACTCCCACGGAAAAAACCCTGCACAAACCGGACAAGCCGGCAGGTGCAAAGGGTGACAAAAAAGCAGCCAAAAAATCCGAAAGCAGCTGGAAGGATGACGCCGCCAAGCGTCGTGGCGGTCTCAAGACCCGTGGCGGTGCCGCCCCCGATACGGGATGGCGTGGCCGCAAGGGCAAATCCCGATCCGGTAGCCAGGAAGAGACCACGTTCATTGCGCCGACCGAGCCGGTCGTTCGCGAGGTGCTGGTGCCCGAAACCATCACCGTGGCTGAACTTGCCCACAAGATGTCGGTGAAAGCCGCTGAAGTCATCAAGGCCCTGATGAAGCTGGGCAGCATGGTCACCATCAACCAGGTGCTGGACCAGGAAACCGCGATCATTTTGGTCGAGGAGATGGGTCATATCGGCAAGCCCGCCGCGCTCGACACACCCGAGGCCTTCCTGGTTGACGTCGGCGAGACAAACGAACACGCAATCCACGCCCGTCCGCCCGTCGTCACGGTAATGGGCCACGTCGACCATGGCAAAACCTCGCTGCTCGACACCATCCGGCGTACCCGGGTGGCCAGCAGCGAAGCCGGTGGCATTACCCAGCATATCGGCGCGTATCACGTCGAGACCGAGAAAGGCGTCATCACCTTCCTCGACACCCCGGGCCACGAGGCGTTTACCGCCATGCGGGCCCGTGGCGCGAAGGCGACCGACATCGTCGTGCTGGTGGTGGCCGCAGATGACGGCGTAATGCCGCAAACCATCGAAGCCATCCACCACGCCAAGGCAGCCGGTGTGCCACTGGTGGTGGCGGTGAACAAGATAGACAAACCCGACGCCAGCCCCGAGCGCATTCGCCAGGAACTGGTGGCACAAGGCGTGACCCCGGAAGAATGGGGTGGCGATACCCAGTTCATCGAAGTGTCGGCCAAGGCCAATACCAATATCGATGGGCTGCTGGATGCCATTCTGCTGCAGGCTGAAGTGCTGGAGTTGCAGGCCCCGACCGAAGGTTCGGCCAGGGGTATCGTCATCGAAGCCCGTCTGGACAAGGGCAAGGGCCCGGTCACGACCCTGCTGGTGCAATCCGGCACCCTGCGCCGTGGCGACATGGTGCTGGCCGGCCAGGCTTACGGCCGCGTGCGGGCCATGCTCGACGAAGCGGGCAAGACCATCGACGAAGCCGGGCCTTCGATCCCGGTCGAAATCCAGGGTCTGTCCGACGTGCCGCGGGCAGGTGAAGACATGATGGTGCTGCCGGATGAACGCAAGGCACGTGAAATTGCACTGTTCCGCCAGGGCAAGTTCCGCGATGTGCAACTGGCGAAAAAGCAGGCTGCCAACCTGGAATCGATGTTCGATCAAATGGGCCAGGGCGAAGTACAGCACCTGCCGATCATCCTCAAGGCCGACATGCAGGGCTCTTACGAGGGTCTGGCTCACGCGCTGGGCAAGTTGTCCACCGACGAGGTCAAGGTCAACATCATCCACAGTGCGGTGGGCGCGATCACCGAATCCGACGTCAACCTGGCGCTGGCGTCCAAGGCCGTGCTGATCGGCTTCAACGTGCGCGCCGATGCGTCGGCCCGCAAACTGGCCGAGGCCAACGGCGTCGACCTGCGCTACTACAACATCATCTATGAAGCGGTGGATGAGGTGAAGTCTGCGCTGTCCGGCATGCTGGCGCCCGAAAAGCGTGAAACCGTGATCGGCACCGTGGAAATCCGCCAGGTCTTTGTCATCTCCAAGGTGGGCACGATTGCCGGCTGTTACGTGCTGGATGGCGTGATCAAGCGCAATGCCGGTGTCCGCGTGTTACGCAACAACGTCGTCATCCACCAGGGCGAACTGGATTCGCTCAAGCGCTTCAAGGACGACGTCAAGGAAGTCAAGGCCAACTTCGAGTGCGGCCTGTCGCTCAAGAACTTCAACGACATTCAGGAAGGCGACCAGCTGGAAGTCTTCGAGATCGTGGAAGTGGCGCGCAGCCTCTAATGCCCAAGGACTTTCCGCGCGCACGCCGCGTCGCCGACCAGATCCAGCGCGAGCTGCCGGAGTTGATCCGGCAGGAAGTGAAAGATCCGCGCGTCGGCATGCTGACCATCACCGAGGTGGAGGTCAACCGCGACATGGAGTTTGCCAAGGTGTTCTTCACCACGCTGGGCGGGCAGGCCGAACATGACGCCTGCCTGGAGGGATTGAAGCGCGCCAGCGGCTTTCTGCGGACCCAGTTGTCTCACCGCATGCAGTTGCGCGTGGTGCCCAAGCTCAGCTTCGTGTACGACAAATCGGTTGAACACGGCATTGCACTCAGCCAACTGATCGAAGCGGCTGTTGCCGAAGACGCCAAACACCCGAAAGACGAACCAACCTAGAAACCATAGTTGACCACTCGTCAACATATGGTATTGCTCATGGGCATAGGCTTTTATCCCTTCGATCACGCTCAGTCAGCGCAAGCCCGATACGCACCCGCTGATACGTCTGGCCGTGCGCCTGCCTTTGTCGCTCGTCGTTGCAGGCGCTGGCCTGCTGTCTCCTCGCTTCGTGGCAGTCACCCGCCCAAACGCACCATCAGGTGCGTCCAACTGCGGTTTCCAGATTGAAACCCGCCCGCCAGCCCATCGATGGCGTGCTGTTGCTGAACAAACCGGTTGGCATCACCTCAAACGCCGCATTGCAAAAGGCCAAGTGGCTGCTCAACGCCAAAAAGGCGGGGCATACCGGCACCCTCGACCCATTTGCCGATGGCCTGCTGCCGTTGTGCTTTGGTGAAGCAACGAAATTTTCAGCCTACCTGCTCGATGCAGACAAGCGCTATCGCGCAGTCATGCAACTCGGCATCACCACAACAACCGGTGATCCCGAAGGCGAGGTGCTCAGCACCCGCGACGTCAATATCAACTGCACCGACATCACGACCGCGCTGCCCCGTTTCATGGGTGAGATCGAGCAGATCCCCCCCATGCATTCGGCGCTCAAGCATCAGGGGCGTCCACTTTACGAATACGCCCGGGCCGGAATTGAAATTGATCGACCGCCGCGCAAGGTGACGATACGTGCGCTGGACGTGATTGAATGTGCGCCGCCGCGCGTGGTGCTGGACGTGCAAAGCAGCGCCGGAACCTATATCCGCACGCTGTCGCAGGACCTGGGAGCCGTGCTGGGCTGTGGCGCCCACCTGACAGCCCTGACACGGCTCGCTTCAGGCGGCTTTAGTCTGGATCAGGCGCATACCCTGGCCGAGCTCGAATCACTGGAAGCCGGCCAGCGCACCGGTTTGCTGTTGCCGGCAGATTGCCTGGTCGCGCATCTGCCCGCGTTGCAACTCGATGAGGCCGCAGCCGCAGCCCTGTGCCAGGGCCGCAGCGTGACCTACCCAGCGGCGCATTCGGGACTGACCCGCATATATACGATGGCGGACCGCTTTCTGGGCCTGGCAAATAGCGATGCGGGGCAGCTCGTCCCGCAGCGGCTGATCGCCACACAACAAGCTTGAATCAAGCCCCCTTTTTCGCGTAAAATGCGCGGTTTCCCCGAACGTGTCCCGCTCAGCCGCAGGCCACGCGATTTAGAAGGAGTACACCATGGCTGTTACCGTCACGCAAAAAGCTGAGATCGTCCAGAATTACCAACGCGCTGCCGCCGATACCGGCTCGCCCGAAGTGCAGGTTGCCCTGCTGACGGCACGCATCAACGACCTGACCGGCCACTTCAAGGCCAACATGAAGGATCACCACTCACGTCGTGGCCTGCTGCGCATGGTGAGCCGTCGCCGCAAGCTGCTGGATTACCTGAAACGCAAAAACCTCGAAGGCTACAAGACCCTGATCGAACGTCTCGGTCTGCGCAAGTAATTCCGACCAGGCCACTGTCATGATCCGGAACCCTGCCGCAGCGGTGCTGGTTGTGTCGGATCTGTGGATGGGTCTGGTTGCCCCCTGAATTTCCCACGCCCCGCACTTGCGGGGCGTTTTTGCTTTGAAAGGAACTCGTGTGAGCGCTATCAAGAAAACTTTCTCCTTCGGCCGTCATCAGGTCACGCTGGAAACCGGCGAAATCGCCCGTCAGGCTGGCGGCGCAGTGATCGTCAACATGGACGACACCGTGGTGCTGGTCACCGTGGTCGCCAAGACCGAAGTCAAGCCCGGCCAGGATTTCTTCCCGCTGACCGTCGACTATCAGGAAAAAACCTATGCGGCCGGCCGCATTCCCGGCGGTTTCCTCAAGCGCGAGAGCCGTCCCTCCGAAGGCGAGATTCTGGTGTGCCGCCTGATCGACCGCCCCATCCGTCCGCTGTTCCCGGAAGGCTTCTTCAACGAAGTGCAGATCATCGCCACCGTGATGTCGTCCAACCCCGAAGTCAGCGCTGACATTCCCGCATTGATCGGCGCCTCCGCTGCGCTGTCGCTCTCCGGCCTGCCGTTCGACGGCCCGGTGGGCGCTGCGCGCGTCGGCTTCATCAACGGCGAGTACGTGCTGAACCCGACGCTCTCCGAATTGAAGGACTCAGTGCTTGATCTGGTAGTGGCGGGTACTGAAACCGCCGTGCTGATGGTCGAGTCCGAAGCCATGGAACTGCCTGAAGACATCATGCTGGGCGCCGTCATGTTCGGCCACCAGCAGTTTCAGACCGCGATCAACGCGATCAACGAACTGACCGACGAAGCCGGTGCCGATGCCTGGGACTGGACGCCGCAAGCCGATGACATCGTCATGCTCGGTCGTCTGAAGTCGCTGGCCGAAGATGGCCTGCAGCAGGCTTACAACATCAAACAGAAGCAGGCACGCATGGCAGCGGTGGACGAAGTACGTGGCAAGGCCTTCGCCGACATGATTACGGCCGACATGGATACCGTCGCACAGAACCACATCAAGGACGCTTTCCACAGCCTGGAAGCCGGCGTGGTACGTAACCGCATCCTGTCCGGCCAGCCACGCATCGACGGCCGCGACACCCGCACCGTGCGTCCAATCACCATCCGCACCGGCGTGCTGCCGCGCACCCACGGTTCCGCCCTGTTCACCCGTGGCGAAACCCAGGCGCTGGTGGTCACCACACTGGGCACCGGCCGCGACGAGCAGACCATCGACGCACTCGAAGGCTCGTATCACGACCGCTTCATGCTGCACTACAACATGCCCCCCTACGCCACCGGCGAAACCGGCCGCGTGGGTACGCCCAAGCGCCGCGAAATCGGTCACGGTCGTCTGGCCAAGCGTGCATTGATGGCCGTGCTGCCGACCAAGGAAGAGTTCGGCTACACCATGCGCGTCGTATCCGAAATCACCGAGTCCAACGGCTCCTCGTCGATGGCATCGGTGTGCGGCGGCTGCCTGTCGCTGATGGACGCGGGTGCACCCCTGAAGGCACTCGTTGCCGGCATCGCCATGGGCCTGATCAAGGAAGGCAACCGCTTTGCCGTGCTGACCGACATCCTCGGCGACGAAGATCACCTCGGCGACATGGACTTCAAGGTCGCAGGCACCGAAAAAGGCGTGACCGCGCTGCAGATGGACATCAAGATCAAGGGCATCACCCAGGAAATCATGCAGGCCGCGTTGACGCAGGCGAAGGAAGGCCGTCTGCATATCCTCGAGATCATGAAGGGATCGGTCTCCGACACCCATGAAATGTCGGCCTACGCGCCGCGCATCATTGCGATGAAGATCAACCCGGAAAAAATCCGCGACGTCATCGGCAAGGGCGGTGCCGTCATCCGCGCGCTGACCGAAGAAACCGGCACCCAGATCGACATCCAGGAAGATGGCAGCGTGAAAATCGCCTGCACCAGCATGGAAGCCGGCGAACTGGCCAAAAAACGCATCGAGGAAATCACCGCCGAAGTCGAAGTCGGCAAGGTGTACGAAGGCCCGGTCATCAAGCTGCTGGACTTCGGCGCAATCGTCAATGTGCTGCCGGGCCGCGACGGCCTGCTGCACATTTCGCAGATCGCTCACGAACGCGTCAACTCGATCGGTGACTACCTGAAGGAAGGCCAGGTCGTGAAGGTGAAGATTCTGGAAGCCGATGAAAAAGGGCGTTTGCGTCTGTCGATGAAAGCCCTGCTGGAGGCCCCCGCTCCTGCGCCAGCCCCTGAAGCCAGTGATGGAGAAACATCCGGCGACACATCCGGCAACGCAGACTGAACGCAGTCAGCCGCACAAAAAACCGCGCCAGTTGGCGCGGTTTTTTTATGGGGAAACTCAGGCAACAATCAACGGAAATGTCACGCTTGCAGCCAGGCCTGTACCGCGCTCCGCTGATTCGAGACTCACCACGGCGCCATGCAACTGGGCAATGCGCCTGACTATCGTCAGGCCCAGTCCGGCGCCATCCACACCCGCAGTCAGCCGATGAAAAGGGGCGAACACCGCTTCTCGCTGCGGCTCCGGAATGCCCGGGCCATTGTCGATAACCGAGCACCGCACACCCTGCTCGGTGTTGTTTACTGTCAGCGTGATCCGAGTTCCACCATAGCGCAGGGCATTGTCGATCAAATTGGCCAGCATCTCCCGCAGCAACACCTGATCGCCCATCACCGAGGCATCCTCTGCCGACTCGAACCCTATTTCCACCCCTTTTGCCATGGCTCGCGGCGCCCATTCACGTGCAACCGCCTTGACCGTTTCCACAACGTTCAGTGGGGCCAGTTGCAGCGTGTTTTCTACAGCGTCGACACGCGCAAGAATCAGCAACTTCTGGACCAGGTCGCCCATGTGCTGTGCCGACTGCGCAACCCGCACCAGCGCGTGTTGCGCATTATCAGGACTGGTGCCGGACAGGGCCGCTTCGGCTTGCGCGCGAATGCCGGCAATGGGTGTCCGGAGCTGATGCGCCGCATCCGATACAAAGCGCGATTGCGCTTCAACCGCTTCAGACAATCGCAGCAGAAGCGAATTGATTTCATCCAGAAAAGGACGCAACTCCGCAGGCGTGCCCTGCAGTGGAACCGGGCTCAGATCAAACACCTTTCGTCCGGACAGCCGGTCGCGCAATCGTCCTACCGGTTCGAGACCGCGTCCAATCCCATAGGCGATTGCAAAGGCTGCGGTCAGGGTCATCAATAACATGGGAATCACGATCGCCAGCGTGGCCCGATCGGCCAGCGTCGAACGTCGCGTCAGCGTTTCTCCCACCTGTATCAGCGCCGCGCCGCGAGCGCTGGTTCCCCGCAGCGAAAGCGAAAATGCTGCTATCCGTACCGGCTCGCCATCCTTGATCCCGTCGTAGACAATCAACTCGCCCGGTTTCAAAACCCTGTTTCCCGGTAGCAGCGGCATGCTGGTTTCGCCTTCGATCACCCGGGACTGCGGATCGATGATGCGATGAAACAGCAGATCTTCCTGATCAAACAGCATCATTTCACGCGCCGCGACCGGCAGGTCGACACGCACCTGCCCGTGCAGCACTTCCACCCGGTCCGCCAGCGCATAGGTCCGCCGGACCAGGGAACGATCAAACGCATCATTGATGAAATACTGGCTGGAAAAATAGGCGACAGCCCATAACAGGACGAACAGCGGCAACAGCATCGACAACATGATGACGATCAGTTGCCGCCGCAGGCTTGTTGTTTCTTCCCCGCTCAACGGTCGACTTCCAGCATGTAACCCAGGCCGCGCAGCGTGCGGATGGCCACACCTGCCCCTTCCAGCTTGCGCCGCAAACGATGGATGTAAACCTCGACCGCGTTGTCTCCCACGCCTTCATCCCATCCGGCCAGACGGTCGGCGATCGCTTCCTTGGCCGTCACGCGCCCGGCATGATTCAACAGAATTTCAAGCACCTCCACTTCCCGCGCCGACAACACCAGCGGCGCCTCGTCCACGCTGGCCTGACGCGTGACGCTGTCAAAACACAGGCGTCCCATGCGAATCAATGTGTCCGCCACGCCATGTGAGCGGCGCAACAAGGCCCGCAAGCGAGCAAGTAACTCATCCAGCGAAAAGGGCTTGAGCAGGTAATCATCGGCGCCCGCATCCAGGCCCCGCACCCGGTCTTCGACTGTATCGCGCGCCGTCAGAATCATCACTGGCAAGGTCGCCCTCCGCTTGCGCAAGTTGCGCAACACATCCAGCCCTTCCCTACGTGGCAGACCCAGATCGAGCAGCATGGCATCGTATTCAAAACCTGTCAGCGCGTTGTCCGCCTGTACGCCATCTCGCGCCCAGTCAACCGCAAAGCCCGCCTGCCGGGCGGCCAGCATGACAGCCTCCCCCAGCGTTGGATCATCTTCCACGAGCAGAATTTTCATAATTTCAGTCTGACATAAAGTATGTCCAGACCGCCATATACATCACATGAAAATATTCTGGTTTAGGACCGTACCTGTAAGGTTCATGTAAGTTGGCCACCGCATAGTCCGTCCCATGCAGTAGCAATCAGCGATTGCATACCAACCCACTTGATCACCCTGGAGAAACAAATGAACAAACTGATGACTTCCCTGTTCGCCGCTACCATCGTTGGCGCTTTCAGCATGTCGGCCGTCGCCGCCACTGCCCCTGCCGAGTCCGCTGCTGCAACCAGCGCAGAAAAGCCGGCTGATGCACCGATGAAGCACGTAGCCAAGAAACATGCTGCCAAAAAGCATGCAGCCAAAAAACATGTAGCCAAGGCTTCGTCCAAGAAAACTGAAGCTGCAGCACCCATGGCGAACTGATTTTTCCGCTTCGCAAAAACCGCGCTCAAGAGCGCGGTTTTTTTATGCCGCATCGATCCGACATCGGTGGCCGTTTCAGGAAAGCAAGCGCCCCGATTATGTGCGTGATTCGACACCCACCAGCGTCCGCATAAAAAGTCAGGCATACAGTCGAAACTGTAAGGTTCATGTAAGCCTGGCATCGCAAAGTACACCCCATGCAGTAGCAATCAGCGATTGCATGACAACCCATCTGATCACACTGGAGAAACAAA
>CAJDTZ010000017.1_pt1 | contig 16555 bp, 20 predicted proteins | sample 7390551 | NCBI WGS metagenome assembly CAJDTZ01 (sample SAMEA7055662, study PRJEB34461) | soil metagenome | biome: terrestrial ecosystem; feature: Peninsula; material: soil | place: Antarctica | collected 2016 | reverse complement strand
CGCCACTCTATCGCGTGCTGTATGCGCAGCTGTCAGACCGTTCGGGCGGCGAGGTGATTGCCGCACTCGAACAGCTGAATATTCCCTATCGCCTGTCTGTCACCGACGGCACCATTGAAGTCCCCGTCGATGCCTTGCATGGCGCGCGCTATCGGCTGGCTGCCCGGGGCCTGCCCAAGACCGATGCCGAGGTCGAGGATGAAGTGGATCGTGCGCCGCGTTTTGGCGCGTCGTCGCTGCAGGAACAGCAGCGTTTCCAGCACACGCTCGAAACGGATCTGGCGCGTTCGATCCAGAAACTGGAATCCGTCGAACTCGCCCGGGTTCATCTTGCCCTGCCCCGGGTGTCGCCCTTTTTGCGTGATGCGCCGCCTGCCACTGCTGCAGTCCTGGTGCGTTTGCTTGATGGCGCGCAGCTGACGGCGGCCCAGGTCACGACCATTCAGACTTTGGTGGCAGCCAGCGTGCCGCGCATGAAACGCAGCGACGTGCAGGTGCTCGACCCCAGCGGGGTGCTGCTGGGCGCCGCCCCACCCGAGGCCGCGCCGTCGCAGCGCCGGGTGATCGAACAGGATCTGGTGCAGCGGGCGCTGGCAGTGCTGGCGCCGTGGCTGGGCCGGGAGCGTGTCAATGTGCAGGTCACCGCCACGCTGGAAGACAGTGAAACCCAACAGACCACCGAGCAGGTGCGCACCATCGGAGGCAAGGGCTTATCCCATCCGCTGGAAAAAACCGTGCGCACCACGCGAATGCCGGAAGGGCGCATCCAGCGACTCAATGCCATCGTCATTCTGGGATTCGATGCCAGCGCCAACGAACGCTGGCGGGCCGGGCAAATGACGCGTCAGGCGCTGGGCATGCAGTCCGCGCGGGGCGACAGCGTGAGCGTCTATGCGTTGCCCGCTGCGGCGGACACGCCTGCCGTGGCGGTTACGCAGGCACCAGCAGAACCCGATCCGCAGACCGCCGTCCCCACCCTGGCAGAGCCGGAGGCCGCCCTACAGGCGTCACCGCCTGCGACCGAATCCATCCCCCGCATGCAAGCGCGGAGCGAGCCTGCTTCACCGGACGATAGCCTGTCCGCACTGCTGCCATGGTGGCCCGCCGTGGCCGTGGCAGGCGTGTTGGTTGGCGGCCTGCTGTGGCGCCGCACGCGGACGCTGCCTGCGCCCGAGTTGCCGCCCGACGATTTTGACGCCGAGCTCGACACCTTGCGCAAGCAGGTGCAGGCGGACCCGCGCGTCACGGCCGACGTCATCAAGTTGTGGATGCGCGCATGAGCCAGAACGGAATCGACAAGGCCGCCGCGCTGTTGCTTGCCCTGGGCGAAGAGGCCACGGCCAATGTGTTTCGCTACCTGAGTCCGCTCGAGGTGAGCCGCCTGGGCAGTGCGATGCGCGAAATGGAGGTGCTGCCGCGTGAACGCGTGCGTGCCATCCTGCTCGACTACGCAGCCGAATCGGCCGAGCAGACCGGATTCGCTGCCGATACCGGACGCTTTCTCGACGAGACGCTCAAGCTGGCGTGGAGCCCGGAACGTGCGCAGAGCATGTTGCAGCGTCTTGGCACCTCGGCGACGCAAACGCTGGAAAAGCTGGCCTGGCGCGAACCTGCGGAGATTGCCGGTTTGCTGGAAGGGCAGCCGCCGCAACTCATTGCCGTTGTCACCTCGCAGCTGCCGCGCGACGTGGCGGCCGCGGTGCTCGACGTGCTGCCCGCGGTGACCCGTGCCGATACCTTGCTGAACCTGGCGCAAAGCGATGCGCCCAGCGCGGACATGCTGCAGGACCTGGACGCCTGGCTGATCAGCCTCGAACCGTCGGCGCCGAAACAGGGTGAAGCCGCCGTGGCCTCGCTGCTGGGACAGATGAGCGAGGGCAGTGCTGCCGCAGTCCTGCATCAGATCGACCAAGACGATGCCGATCTGGCCGCGCGCCTGCGCGTGCGTAATATTTCGTTTGAAGATCTGGCGCGCTTGCCCGAGGCCAGCCGTAAAACCTTTTTGCGCAACATCGGCGCGCGCACCTTGCTGAATGCGCTCAAGGGCAGTGACGGGCGCGTGCTCGATGCGCTGATGGCAGTCATGAGCACGACAGCGGCCCAGCGCATGCGCGATGATCTGGACACCCTGGGCGCCTTGCCGGTGACCGCGATTCAGGCCGCGCAACACGATGCCGGCGCCACCTTGCGGCGACTGGCGGCCGAAGGCGCGATACTGTTCCCGGATGAGGAGGCGGCATGAGTACACACGACGACACCACCGCGTTTGAGCAATGGGAAGTGGTGGAACTGGCGGCATCGGCAAGCGAGCAGGACAGCGCAGCAGCGGCTGCCGAATCCGAGCTGGCCGCATTGCGTGAAGCCGCGCGCGCCGAGGGTCATGCCGAGGGCCTGGCCGCAGGGCGGGCGGAGGCGGAACAGGCGGGCGGCCGCATGAAACAGCTGGCGGAAAGCTTGTCGACGACGCTGGACAATCTCGATTTCCGGCTGGCCGACATGGTGCTGGAACTCTCGCTCGACGTGGCGCGTCAGGTGGTGGCAGGCGAATTGGCCGTTCATCCGGAGCGCATTCTCGATGTGGTCAATCAGGCATTGAAACTGATGGCCGAGACCAGCCGCGAGGCCAGGCTGGTCCTGCATCCGGATGATGCCGTGCTGGTGCGGCCGTATCTCGACCAGGTGCTGGACAAGAACCGGTTGCGCATTGTGGAGGATGCGCGCATCGAGCGTGGCGGCTGCATGATTGAAACCCCGCAGGGCGACCTCGATGCCACCTTGCCGGCACGTTGGCGCCAGGTAGTGCTGGTGCTCGGCAGCAACCAGAGCTGGATCGAATGATTCCGGCAGCCACAGGTGACCGCTTGCGCGGCACACTCGAACGCATCCAGCCAGGGTTCCCCGACTAATGGATCGCATCGTCCGCCTGCGCGAATATCTGGCTGACTGCCGCCGCGCGGTCAGCTGGGCGGCGCCGATTGCCGGCAGCGGGCGCTTGACCCGGGTGTCGGGTCTGGTGATGGAAGCGGTGGGATTGCGCTTGCCGGTGGGCAGCCAGTGCCATATCCAGGTGCCGGGCGGACAGAGCATCGAAGCGGAAGTAGCGGGCTTTGCGGGTGATCGTCTGTTCATCATGCCGGCCACCGATATTTACGGCGTGATGCCGGGCGCACGCGTGATTCCGGACAATCCGATGGCGGCGCAACCGCCCCGGCTGGGCATGCGCTACGTGCCGCGCCGCCGTGCACAGGACCGGGTGCGGCAGGTGCCGGTGGGCGAAATGCTGTTGGGTCGCGTGCTCGATGGTGCCGGCCGGCCGCTCGATGGCAAGGGGTCGCTGTCGCTGGAACGGCGGGTGCCGCTGTATAGCCGTCCGATCAACCCGCTGGAACGCGCGCCGATTCGCGAGACGCTGGATGTGGGCGTGCGGGCGATCAACGGCTTGCTGACGGTGGGGCGCGGCCAGCGGCTGGGTCTGTTTGCCGGCAGCGGCGTGGGAAAAAGCGTATTGCTCGGCATGATGGCGCGGTTCACCGAAGCCGACGTGGTGGTGGTGGGCCTGATCGGCGAACGCGGCCGCGAGGTCAAGGAATTCATCGACAGCATTCTCGGCACCGAAGGCATGGCGCGCGCGGTGGTGGTGGCGGCACCCGCCGATCATCCGCCGCTGATGCGTCTGAACGGGGCGGCCTACGCGATGTCGATCGCCGAATACTTTCGTGACCAGGGCAAGCACGTGTTGCTGATCATGGATTCGCTGACCCGCTATGCGATGGCGCAGCGCGAAGTGGCGCTGGCCATCGGCGAGCCGCCCGCCACCAAGGGGTATCCGCCGTCGGTGTTCGCCAAGCTGCCGCAACTGGCCGAACGCGCCGGCAATGGCCGCAGTGGTAGCGGCTCGATCACGGCGTTTTTCACCGTGCTGATGGAAGGCGATGACCAGCAGGACCCGATTGCCGATGCGGCGCGCGCCATTCTCGACGGCCACATTGTCTTGAGCCGTGACCTGTCGGATGCCGGGCATTACCCGGCCATCGATGTCGAAGCCTCGATCAGTCGCGTGCAGCCCGACCTGCTCAGCGAAGACGAACTCGAGCGCACCCGTCGATTCAAGTATCTGTATTCGCGTTACATGCGCAGTCGCGACTTGCTTGCCGTCGGCGCCTATGTACCGGGCGCGGATCTGGTGCTGGACGAGGGCGTGCGCCTGTACCCGAGAATGCAGGGCTATCTGATGCAGGGCATGCGCGAGCGCGCGTCAATGGATGCCGCGCGCACGGGGCTCGATGAGGTGATCGGGTGAAACCGTTCGCGCTCGCCCGGGTGCTGCAGCTTGCGCAGCGGCGCAGCGAAACCCTGTCGCGCACCGTCAAGTTTGCACATGGTGTCTGGCTGCGCGCACGGGGTCGCCAGGTGCAGCTCACCGCGTTGCGCGATGCCCATATTGCAAAACTGGCCGGCGCGTTGCGGGGCGGCGTGCCGGCCGCGCAACTGCAGGAAACCAATCGCCTGCAACGGGCGCAGGCAGGCGAGATGCAGGCGGCGCAGGAAGCAATCGACGCTGCGCATCGCGAATGGCAGGCCCGGCTGGCCGAATGGATACAGGTGGATCAGCGGGTGAAAGCGCTGCAGCTATTGGAGCAGCGTCATCTGGCGCAGGCGGCTATCCAGCAAAAACGAGTCGAACAACGTCAGCACGATGAACTGGTCGCGTTGATGCATGGGCGCGATGCGGGGAGACGGGCACACTGATGCAACTGCTTGAACTCACCCAGGCCGAAGTGGCTTTTCTGATCGCCCCTGCCGTCCCTGCCGATACGTTACAGGCGGCCTTGACGCGCAAGCTGGCCGCGACTCTGACCGCGCGTCTGCGTCAGCCGGTTCAACTGGTGCTGCACCCATCCGGGGTGTCGGCCGATGTGTCCGCGCTGCCGGTCTGGCAGCCCGATGCCGCACTGGCGACCCTGTGGCTGACGCGTCGACTGGGAGGGCAGCGGGTCAGCGGGACCGCGTCCTTCATCCCGCCCTCATTGCTGCAGACACTGGACGCCACGCTGGCCGAATGCTGGCTGGACCAGTCATGGCCGGCCATGCCGCTCGCTGGACTGGCGTGGACAATCCGCAGCGGACTCACGCAGGCCAGGCTTGCCGTGCAGTGGCCACCCACAACAACCGACATGACGCGCTGGGCGCGAGGAGTGATACAGCATGGCTAAATGGCGAGTGGCAGGTGCAATGTTGCTGTTGCCCGGAGCGGCACTCGCTGCGCCCGGCACCGCCAGCAGCATGCTGACCGTGCTGGTGAGTCTGGTGCTGATCCTGGGCGGGTTTATCGCGGTGGCATGGTTCACCCGCCGTTATCTGCCGGGCATGGGCGCACAAGGCGCCGTCAAGGTGGTGGGCACGACCGCAGTGGGCACGCGCGAACGCGTGGTGGTGGTTGAAGTCGATCACACCTGGCTGCTGCTCGGCGTGGGCGGCGGCAATGTGCGCTTGCTGCACACGCTGCCCAAGCCGGCCGATTCGGATCTGGCCAAATCGAATCTGGCCCAATCCAATCTGAACGGCAAGGTGGGTACGCGATGAAACGGCTGATGGCGGGTTGCGGGCTGTTGTTGCTGGCCACCACGGCGTGGGCGGCAGAAAGCACGGTGCCGTTGCTGAGCGTGACGCCGGGCGCCGGCGGACAGGTCATCGGGGTGCCCGGCGCCAGCCTGCCGTGGTTGCTGCTGTTTCCGTTTTTGCCGGCGCTGCTACTGGCGTTCACCGCCTTCACGCGGATTGCCGTGGTGCTGTTCCTGTTGCGGCAGGGGCTGGGCAGCCACACTACGCCGCCGAACCTGGTGTTGATGGGGCTGGCCGTATTGCTGAGCATTTTTGTCATGTCGCCCGCGCTCAAGACCATCAATGCTGAGGCGTATCAGCCTTTTCTGGCCGGCACGCTAAGCTTCAACGAAGCCGCCGAACAAGCCGCCTCACCCTTGAAAAACTTCATGCTGCGGCAAACCCGTGCCGAAGACCTGAGTCTGTTCACGGCGGACGACAAGACCATCGACCCGAAGCAGATCGACAGCGTGCCGCTGGCCGCGCTGGCTCCGGCGTTTCTCACCAGTGAGCTCAAGACCGCCTTCCAGATCGGCTTCATGGTGGTGTTGCCGTTTCTGGTGATCGATCTGGTGGTGTCGGCGGTGCTCACCGCGCTGGGCATGATCATGCTGCCGCCACAGCTGGTGTCGCTGCCCCTGAAGCTGTTGTTGTTCGTGACGGTCGATGGCTGGCATTTGCTGGTCGGATCGCTGATCGGGAGCTTTTGATGGAAGGGCTGGCGCGCGACGCGCTCTGGCTGGTGGTCATGCTCGCCGCGCCGGTGTTGCTGGCCGGGCTGCTCACGGCATTCGCCATCAGCCTGTTTCAGGCCGCCACGCAAATCCTCGAACCGACGCTGTCCTTCGTGCCCAAGCTCATCGTCATGCTGGTCGTGCTGGCGGTACTGGGCAGCTGGATGGGCGGCCAACTGGTCGAGTTTGCGCGCAGCATGCTGACCGATTTTCCGGGCCTGCTCGAATGAGCCTGACTGAATGGGGCTGACTGAATGAGGCTGCCATGCCGCTGAGCGAAGCCAGTGTGGGTGTATGGCTATTCGCGTTTGCCCGCCTGGCCGGCTGGACCCTGTTTGACCCGCTGGTGGGACGTCTGCCGCTGCTGCTGCGGCTGTTCATGGCAGCGGTGCTGGCGGCCGTGCTGGCGCCGGGCCTGCCGCTTTCCGTGCATGATCCCTTTACCGTACAAGGCCTGCTGGCATTGAGCCTGGAGATGGCGTGGGGGGCGGCGCTGGCGCTGTGCGTGTGGTTGGTGTTTGCCGCGGTCAGCGCCACGCTGGTGTGGACCGGTCACACGGCCACCGGCGGCCTGCTGACATTGACCGATGATCAGGCCGGCCATGCCGATGCCGCTTGGCGCGCGCTGGCAGGGTGGCTGGCGGCGATGGCGTTTCTGGGCGCCAGCGGTCATCTGCTGGTGGTCGACGCGCTGCGTGACAGTTTTGTCGTCATGCCGGTGGCCGTGTTGCCGGCGGCCGATACCCTGCGCCAGCTCGGCGAATCGGCCGGCTGGATATTTGCCACCGGTGTGCAGCTGGCCTTGCCTTTGCTGGCGCTGGCGCTGCTGATCCAGCTGGCGTTCGGCATCGTCGCGCGCACCACCCCGGGGCTGGACATGGTCTCGGTTGGCCTGGGCGTGGCGGCGCTGGGGCTGATGGCCCTCTGGATAGGGGCGGTGCCGCTGATGGCACACGGCGTGGGCCTGGGCATCGAGCAACTGGCAGGCTGGCTGGATAGGCTGGGCGCGTCCAGATAGATTAGAATGCAGCGGTTTATCGGTATTCATACTCAACAGCGGCGCATGACTGGAACACGGCGGCGGAAACAAAATGGCAAACATACCTATGACCAGCGGTAGCCTGGTTGCAATCGTTACGCCCATGTCGGACGACGGCGCGCTCGATCTCGACGCGCTGCGCCGCCTGGTCGATTGGCACATTGCCGAGGGAACCGACGGCATCGTCATTGTCGGGACGACGGGCGAATCGCCCACGGTGACATTTGACGAGCATTGCCTGTTGATCCGCACCACGGTCGAACAGGTCGCAGGGCGAGTGCCGGTGATTGCCGGAACGGGCGCGAATTCGACCGCCGAGGCGATCGAACTGACTGAGTGTGCCAAGGCGGCTGGCGCGCAGGCCGGGTTGTCGGTGGTGCCGTACTACAACCGGCCGACGCAGGAAGGCCTGTACCAGCACTACAAAAAGATTGCCGAAGCGGTCGATCTGCCGCTGATTCTGTATAACGTGCCGGGGCGCACCGTGGCCGATCTGGCCAACGACACCACCGTGCGGCTGGCCGACGTGCCAGGCATTGTCGGGGTGAAGGACGCGACCGGCAGCATGGAACGTGCAGCGGATCTGCTGCGCCGCGTGCCAAAGGATTTTGCGCTCTACAGCGGCGACGATGCATCGGCGATGCCGTTCATGTTGCTGGGCGGACACGGCGTGATTTCGGTGACCGCCAACGTGGCGCCGAAACTGATGCACGACATGTGTGTGGCCGCGTTCGAAGGGAACCTCGCGCGTGCGCGTGAACTCAATAACGCGTTGCTGCCCTTGCACAGCAAACTGTTTGTCGAAGCCAACCCGATTCCGGTCAAGTGGGCATGCGTGGAAATGGGCCTGATCCCGTCCGGCATGCGGTTGCCGCTGACTCCGCTGTCGGCCGCTTATCACGACATCCTGCGTGATGCCATGCGTCACGCAAACGTTATCTAGCGCGGCCATTCGCCGCGCTGATTTTGATCCAAGTCCATCGATTTTAGGAATCCTATGCGTTTACTACCCCTGTTCTTGATGCTGACCGTGACCGTGTCGGGTTGCGGCATGATTGAATCCAAAAAGATCGATTACAAGTCGTCCGGCAAACTGCCCACGCTGGAAGTGCCGCCCGACCTGACCGCACCGACAGGGGACAATCGTTACGCAGTGCCCGATACCGAGGGCAGCGGCAGTGCCAATCTGTCGACCTACAGCCAGGAGCGCAAGGTCGCGCCGGCCGGGCCAGCTACCCTGTTGCCGACGCAGGAAAAGGCGCGCATCGAACGGGCCGGCACCCAGCGCTGGCTGGTGGTGCAGGCCACGCCGCAACAGGTGTGGCCGGTGATCAAGGATTTCTGGCAGGAAACCGGTTTCATCATCAATCTGGAATCGCCTGAAACCGGTGTGATGGAAACCGACTGGGCGGAAAACCGCGCCAAGATTCCGCAGGACGCGATTCGTCGCACGCTCGGCAAGGTGCTCGACGGCCTGTATTCCACGCCCGAGCGCGACAAGTTCCGCACGCGTGTCGAGGCCGGCAAGAACGGCACGGAGATCTATCTCAGCCACCGCGGCATGATGGAAATCTATGCGACCGAAGGCAAGGACAAGACCGTGTGGCAGCCGCGCCCGGCCGACCCTGAACTCGAGGCCGAGATGCTGAGCCGCCTGATGATGCGCTTCGGTGTGGAAAAGAATCGTGCCGAGGCCCTGCTGGCCAACCAGCAGACGGCGGAACAGGCACGCATCACCACGGAAGCGGGTGCGCCGGTGCTGGAAATGGATGAAGGCTTCGACCGCGCCTGGCGGCGTGTCGGTCTGGCGCTCGATCGCGTCGGCTTTGCGGTGGAAGATCGCGACCGTTCCAAGGGCGTGTACTTCGTGCGCTACATCGATCCACAGATCGACAACAACAGCAAGCGTGACGACGGCATTCTGTCCAAGCTCGCGTTCTGGCGCAGCAAGCAGGACAAGCATTCGCCGCAGTTGCAGATTGTGGTCGTTGAAACCGGCGACAAGAGTCGCGTGAATGTCACCGGCATGGAAGGCAAGAAAGCCGATGCCAATACGCAGAACCGCATCCTCAATCTGCTTTACAAAGAGCTGAAGTGATGCGGGACCGGGTTTGATGCGGAATCTGGCCTGATGCGGTTTGCCAGTCTCGGTAGCGGTAGCGAGGGCAACGGTCTGGTCGTGGAGGTGGGCACCACCCGGGTACTGATGGACTGCGGTTTTGGTCTGGCCGACAGCCTGGCCCGCCTGGCCCGCCTGGGTCTGCAGGCTTCCGATCTGGCCGGTATTTTGGTCACCCACGAACACGGTGATCACCTGGGCGGAGTCGGGCGGCTGGCGCGCAAATACAAGCTGCCGGTGTGGCTGACCGCCGGTACGCTGGCGATGGCGCAGGACCTGGACGGCGTGGCGGTGCAGGTGATCGACAGCCATGCGGCGTTTGCGGTGGACGGGCTGGATATCCAGCCGTATCCGGTGCCGCACGACGCGCGCGAGCCGGTTCAGTATGTGTTTGGCGATGGCAATCGCCGCCTCGGCGTGTTGACCGACACCGGTTGCAGCACGCCGCATATCGAGGCCATGCTGGCCGGCATCGATGCCCTGGTGCTGGAATGCAACCACGATGCGGCCCTGCTGGAAAACGGCGCGTATCCGGTGAGTCTCAAGCGTCGCGTCGGCGGACGTTTCGGCCATCTGGAAAACGGACAGGCCGCCGACTTGCTGGACAAGCTGAAGCACGACAAGCTGCAATGCGTGATGGCGGCACATGTGTCACGCAAGAACAACACGACCGCCCTGGCGCAGCGCGCGCTGGCCCAGGTGCTGGACTGCGCGGATGACGACGTGCGCGTGGCCTGTCAGACGACAGGATTTGACTGGATCAGCATTTAACCGGATCGGCATGAAACGTTTCGGGATTATTGGATAACACTTTGACGACTTTTGCCGAACTCGGGCTTGCGCCCGACATCCTGCGGGCCCTTGATGACATGGGTTACGCAACCCCAACGCCAATTCAGGAACAGGTGATTCCGCTTGCCTTGCAGGGTGGCGATATCCTCGGTGCGGCTCAGACCGGCACCGGCAAGACGGCGGCGTTTGCGCTGCCGCTGCTGCAACGCCTGCTGCCCTTTGCCAACAGTGGCACCTCGCCGGCCAAGCATCCGATCCGTGCGCTGATTCTGACGCCCACGCGCGAGCTTGCGATCCAGGTCGAGGAAAGCGTGAAGGCGTATAGCAAGCATGTGCCCTTGCGTTCGCTGGTGGTGTACGGCGGCGTCAATATCAATACGCAGATTCCCATTCTCAAGACAGGCGTCGAAATTCTGGTGGCCACGCCCGGGCGGCTGCTCGACCACGTGCAGAACAAGACGCTGATGCTGAACCAGGTGAATACCCTGGTGCTTGACGAAGCCGACCGCATGCTTGACATGGGTTTCATGCCCGACCTGAAACGCATCGTCGAGTTGTTGCCGGCGCAGCGCGTGAACATGATGTTCTCGGCCACGTTTCCGACCGAAATACGCAAGCTGGCCGACACCATCCTGAACAATCCGACCTTCATCGAGGTCGCTCGCAATGAAACGGCCGTCACCGTGACCCAGGTGGTGCACCCTGTCCACCACGAGCGCAAGCGGCAGTTGCTGACGCATCTGATCAAGAGCCGCGACCTGACTCAGGTGCTGGTGTTTACCGGGACAAAGCTCGGCTGCAACCGGCTCGCCAACGAACTCAACAAGCTGGGGTTGCACGCCGATGCCATTCATGGCGACAAGACCCAGCAGGAACGCATCAAGGCGCTGGAGGCATTCAAGGCCGGCTCCCTGCGCGTGCTGGTCGCCACCGACGTCGCCGCGCGCGGCATCGACATCGAAGCGCTGCCTTTCGTCATCAATTACGACCTGCCGCACAGCGCCGAAGACTACGTGCACCGCATCGGTCGCACCGGACGGGCCGGGGCCAAGGGCGAAGCCATCTCGCTTGTGAGCGAATCCGAGACGCGTTATCTCAAGGACATCGAAAAACTGCTGGGCCGTAGCCTGGATGCGGTCATCGTCCCCGGCTTTGAACCCGGTGCAGCCGATGTGCCGTCGTACCAGACGCGCGAGCCGCGTCTGGCCGAGCGTTCATCCGAACGTCCCCCTGCTCGCCCAACCGAACGTCCAACCGAACGCCCAACCGAACGCCCAACCGAACGCCCAACCGAACGCCCAACCGCACATGCTTCCGAGCGCGCAACCGAGCATCGCGCGCCACGTGCCCGATCGGCGGCGCCGCGTGATGCACTGTTCGATGCGCCTTACGTACCGCAGGACACAACACGAGCGGATGCCAGTCCCGCTCCGGTACGTTCACGGCCCAAGAAGCAGGTTGCGGCACTGTTCCGAAGTCCGGTCAAACCCGATTCAGCCGGGCAGTGAGCTGGGAACTCTTGTTGCTGGGGGTATTGGGCGCGCTGGCCTGGTACTGGTACACCGGCATGCAGGCACGTGAGCAGGCCATTGCCGTCGGGCGCCGAGCGTGTGGCGACAGTGGCCTGCAGTTTCTAGATGACAGCGTGGCCCTGAGCAAGACCCGCTTCGCACGCAACAGCAGCGGCCAGTTGCAATTCCGGCGTGACTACCGGTTCGAGTTTTCCGATACCGGCAACAACCGCCGGCCTGGCATGGTCCGCATGCTGGGCGAACGGGTCGAGTGGGTCAGCCTTGACGGCGAGTGGCGGCCCGGACACGTGGCCAGCGTTTCCAGACGTATCGATTGAGCACGGTTCGGATGGGAAAAGCCCGAAGGCTGTTCCTACCTGGTTTTACTCCCGCTCGACTTCCAGCACTGCCAGACTGATCTGCTCCCCCAGATTAGTGTCCCATTCGGCCCAGTGCTTGTAGGCTTTGAGTTTCTCGGCAATGGTTGGCTTCATCTCGTAATCGCTTTTCCCTTCGCCGTACATGCGCCGCACTTCTGACATCAGCGTGTCGAAATAGGCCTTTTGCTCAGCGATGAATTTTTGGTCACCCGTCTTGCCGTGGCCAGGCACATAGATTCGTGTATTGAGGTCGAGTGCACGCTGAGTGGCTTTCATTACGCCCTTGAAGGTGCCGTCGCGCAGATTCATCGACTGATGGTTCAGCACGTTGTCGCCAGTAAACAGGATGCTGTCTTCGACCATCTCGATCATCAGATCGGTCTTGCTGTGCGCATCGTCCGAGGAATGGATGCGGAAGGTCTTGCCGCCGATTTTGAATTCCTGACCGTCGAAGGCTGTGACCGTGGGAATTACAGCGCGCGTGCCAGTAGTGTAGCCTCCCGTCATGCTAGACATGATGTTGATCCAGAGCGCGTCGGCCCCATTTTTGGCCTGCTTGATCATGTCGGGGTGGGCGATGAGCGTGGCATTTGGCCAAGCCTCCAGAATGGCCTGATTTCCAAGCCAGTGGTCACCATGCACATGGGTGTTGAAAACATGAGTGACCGGTTTCTTCGTGGTTTTGCGTAGCTGGGCTACGACCATGCGGCCCACCTGCACGCTGGAGCCAGGGTCAATTACCACGACGCCATCAGAGGTGATGACCCAGGCCGGGTTGTTCATGAAGCTTTGGTTGGCCTTGGAAGGGAGTCCTTGTGGGCCATGAATGACATAGGTGTCCTCTTTGATCTTTTGTGCCGGATAGGGGCGGACAACATCATTGGGTCCTGCCAGAACCAGGTTGCTGAAGGCAAGTGCAGCGAGAAGTGAAATGATGCGCATGGCAATTCTCCGTTTATATTGATTTATCAACACACACAGCTTACGCGGTGCAGGGTAATGGTTGAATCTGCCTACCACCACTTCTCGAAAATAATCCGGTTCATCGGCACCCCCAGATCGTGCAGCAGGGTGCTCATGTCCTCGACCATACCCTTGGGGCCGCACAGGTAATACAAAGTGTCGTCCGGCACATCGAGCGCGTGCAATTTGACCGGATCGATGCGCCCGGTGAGACCGTGCCAGTGTTCGTCCGCTTGCGTCACCGTGATGCTGACATGCAGGTTGTCGTGTGCGCGGACGGCAGCATCGAGTTCGTCGCGGAACAGGATTTCGCGGCTGTCCGACACGCTGTAAACCAGATGTGTCTGGGTTGGCAGATTCGCGTCGCGCACATGGCGGAAGATGGACAGCAGCGGCGTAATGCCGACCCCACCTCCGATCAGCACCACGTTGTCGCTCATCTCGGGCAGATACACAAACGGCCCCTGGCCCTGGGACACCCTGACTGGATCGCCGACCCTGGCACGCTCGTGCACCCAGCGTGCCAGGGGGTGGCGTGCGCTGGTCTTGATGGCCAACTCGATTTCGCCCACATGAACGGGCGAGGTTGTGATCGAGTAGCCCGAGGTGTGGGCCACGCCGTCCAAGTCGATCCCCAGATCAACCCATTGCCCCGGCAGGAACCGGAAGTTCGGATCAGGGATGGCAAGCCGTAGCGTGTGGATGCTGGGGGTGGCGGGGGTTATTGCAGCAATCTGCGCATCGAAAATATGCAAGGCTCAGTCCTGGTCTTTCTTGGCGTTGGCGTTCTGAAAACTGAGCGAGGCCGAGTTGATGCAGTAGCGCATGCCTGTGGGGGCGGGGCCATCGGGAAAGACATGCCCCAGATGCGAGCCACAGCGGCGGCACAGGGCTTCGACGCGCTCCATGCCATGACTGACGTCGTGTTTTTCCGCTACCGCGTCTGCGTTCAATGACTGATAAAAACTGGGCCAGCCGGTGCCGGAATCAAACTTGGTGTCGGACGCGAACAAGGGCTCGCCACAGGCGGCACAGCGGTATTCGCCGGCATCATGGTTGTCCCAGTATTCCCCGGTAAACGCCCGTTCAGTGCCGTGCTCGCGCAGGATGCGGTACTGCTCGGGGCTCAGTTCGGCGCGCCATTCGGCGTCGGTTTTGGTTTTGTCAAAGCTCATGGCGGGTCTCCTTTTAACCGAGAGTGTACCCGCGCGCATCCTGTAAGGGCATACCAGGTGAAGCGTAACCGCTGCACGCAGCAGGGAAATCGTGTCGCGGAAACAGATTACGGGCCAATCGGAATTTCAGAGCAGGGTTGAGCCTGGGTGACGTGCTCGGCCGGCGCCGGACGCAGGGTTCTGGTTGCCCAACTGGTTTGATGAGTGGAGGGTCGGTTTGCTACTGCCGGGTATGACGCTGTGCTGTTTGCCATTCGCTATAGCGCTGGCGGATGTCCGACATTGTCTGGGCGCCATCAAGTAACTGATGAATGGCCGACAGCCCGCAACGTGCGTCGATCAGGGATTGCAGGATGTCCTGCAGTTCGGATTCCACGATATCGTTGAGTGGGGTGGGTGGTGTGGGGCATTGCGTCATCATCATGGCCTGCTTCCAATTGAACGGACACTGCCAGTCATGCCAGATTCATGCCAGAATCAAAAAAGGCGCGCTGGCGCGTCGCGGTCCGATATCCGCTTGTGTGCGAAAGACCTTGAAAACATGGCCCTGTTTGAAGCCATGGTTGACAGCGTTATCACGGCGGGTTTAATCTTCGTTCAGGTATTAGACTAAGTCTAAACCGGATTTCAGTCGCTGTTCAGTCTGCTATAAATTGATAGACAAGCCGGACGGTGATGAATACTCAGTGCTGAAAAGCATATCTATATCAACCAAGGAGATCAGGTTATGCAACTCAAAGGATCGAAAACCGAAGGCCATCTGAAGGATGCTTTTGCCGGCGAATCGCAGGCAAATCGTCGTTATCTTTATTTCGCAGCAAAAGCCGATGTGGAAGGCTACAACGACGTGGCTGCAGTGTTCCGCTCCACGGCCGAAGGTGAAACCGGCCATGCGCACGGTCACCTGGAGTACCTGGAAAAGTGTGGCGACCCGGCTACCGGCATGCCTTTCGGCCCCACCGCTGACAACCTGAAGACTGCTGTTGCAGGCGAAACCCACGAATACACCGACATGTATCCCGGCATGGCCAAGGACGCACGTGCGGAAGGTTTCGACGAAATTGCTGACTGGTTCGAGACGCTGGCCAAGGCCGAGCGTTCACACGCCAACAAGTTCCAGAAGACGCTGGACTCGCTTGACGCGTAATGCTGCCTGAATAAAAAGCGGGTCGGTTTCGGCCCGCTTTTTTTGAATCTGCTGTTCTGTTTATACCAAGTCTAAATTGGAGTTCGCATGAGCATAGGCGAAGGCAATCTTGAAGCCCCCACCCGTCATCCCCTCGACTGGAAAAACCCGGATTTCTACAACGAAGAGAAGCTCAATCACGAGCTGGAGCGCGTGTTTGACGCCTGCCATGGTTGTCGCCGCTGCGTCTCGTTGTGTACCGCGTTCCCGACCCTGTTCGATCTGGTGGACGAATCCTCGACGATGGAAGTGGATGGCGTCGCCAAGTCCGACTACATGAAAGTCGTGGACGAGTGCTACCTGTGCGATCTCTGCTACATGACCAAATGCCCGTATGTGCCGCCGCATCCGTGGAATATCGATTTCCCGCATGTGATGTTGCGTGCCAAGGCTGTCAAATTCAAGCAGGGCGGGACGACGTTCCGCGACAAGTTGCTGTCGTCGACCGACGCGATGGGCAAGCTCGCGTCAATTCCGGTGGTGGTGCAGGCGGTCAACGCCAGCCTCAAGGTCAAGCCGATCCGCAAGATCATCGACAGCGTGCTGCATATTCACGCCGACCGCGAACTGCCCGAATACGACAGCGCCCGATTCCGCGCTACCGCCAAGCCGCGCAGCGACTTTGCCGAGAAGGCCGGCGAGCGTACGCCCGGCAAGGTGGCGATTTATTCAACCTGCTATGTGAACTACAACGAGCCGGGCATTGGCCATGACTTGTTGAAGCTGCTGGCACACAATGAAATTCCATCCGTGCTGGTGGACAAGGAAGCCTGCTGCGGCATGCCCAAGCTGGAACTGGGCGATCTCGATGCAGTGGAGAAGCTCAAGGAAGTCAATATTCCGCATCTGGCCAAGCTGGCACATGCGGGCTACGCCATCCTCACGCCGGTGCCGTCCTGCACACTGATGTACAAGCAGGAACTGCCGCTGATGTTCCCCGACGATGCCGATGTGCAAGCGGTGAAGGACGCGATGTGGGATCCGTTCGAATACCTGATGGCACGCAACGTCGACGGTTTGCTGAAAACCGATTTCACCACGCCGCTCGGCAAGGT
>CAJDTZ010000045.1_pt1 | contig 16851 bp, 21 predicted proteins | sample 7390551 | NCBI WGS metagenome assembly CAJDTZ01 (sample SAMEA7055662, study PRJEB34461) | soil metagenome | biome: terrestrial ecosystem; feature: Peninsula; material: soil | place: Antarctica | collected 2016 | reverse complement strand
CTGGATGAGCGGACCTGGTACACCGTGCCGGCAGAGGTGAGCGGCTACATACAGAGCGTGGGCAATGATGCGCTGCTGCGCCTGGCGCGGGACAGGAAGACCATCGTACGGATGGAACGCGGCGTCGGCTCGTTCGTTGTGCAGAATACCGCGTTGGCTTCGCTCGCCCTGACCTACCCGCCGGATCGGGAGATGATTGCGGCCCTGAATAATGCCTACAGCATCAGCCGCCATCGCACGGTGGAACAGGATCCCACTTTCGGTATCAGACAGATCGTGGATATTGCATTGAAGGCACTTTCGCCCGGTATCAATGACACTTCGACGGCCGTGATGTGCGTGGATTATCTGACGGTGATTCTGGCTCGGCTGGCCTGTCGGCAATTCCCGCCATCGCACCGCTACGATGGCGAGGTGCTGCGTGTGATCACCATCGTTCCTACCTTTGAAGGCCTGCTGGCCGAAGCGTTCGACCAGATTCGGCGTAGCGCCGAAGGCAATGTCTCCATCATGGCGCGTATGCTCGGCGCTATCGATACCCTCGCCAGCCTAACGGATAGCCCGTCCCACAGACGCGCACTCAAGGCACAGGTGCAGCGGATCGCCGAGTTGGCCGATCGCAGTATCCCATCCAAACATGATCTCGCGCTGATCAAACGACGAATGATTCACGTACGCGAAGCGCTTGAAGCCGAACCCGCTTTGTGCGCCCGGGAAGAGTCCGCTGGGAATGAGAAGACATAGTGTAATGAAACCGAACCGGGAAATGGAAATAGCCCCCCGTTTATCGAATACCGGCGTGGTCGTCGCGGTGCGCGGCAGTGTCGTGGATATCCGCTTCGATGATCAGCTGCCGCCCATCTACACGTTGCTGCACGCGATGGAAGGGACAATCGCCATTGAGGTTTTGGCGCAACTCGATGCGCATCGCGTACGGGGCATTGCGCTGACCCCGACCCAGGGGCTAGCCCGCGGCATGGTTGTGGAATCCACCGGTGGACCGTTGAAAGCGCCGGTCGGCAAGGAAATTCTCTCGCGAATGTTCGATGTGTTCGGCAACGTCATAGACCGCGAAGCAGCACCGACAGAGGTCGAATGGCGCACCGTTCATCGGGCGCCGCCGGCGTTGGCACGCCGCTCAACCCAATCCGAGATCTTCGTGACGGGGATCAAGCTGATTGATGTGCTCATGCCGCTCGAGCGCGGCGGCAAAGCCGGCCTGTTTGGCGGGGCGGGCGTGGGCAAGACCGTGTTGCTCACCGAGATGATTCACAACATGGTCGGGCAACAACAGGGGGTGAGCATCTTTTGCGGGATCGGCGAGCGCTGTCGCGAAGGGGAGGAACTCTACCGCGACATGAAGGCAGCGGGCGTGCTGCCGAACATGGTGATGGTGTTCGGCCAGATGAACGAGCCCCCCGGCGCCCGTTTTCGCGTCGGCCATGCAGCGCTGACGATGGCCGAATATTTTCGCGATGACGAACATCGCGATGTGCTGCTGCTGATCGACAATATTTTTCGTTTCATCCAGGCCGGCATGGAGGTGTCCGGCCTGATGGGACAGATGCCGTCGCGCCTGGGATACCAGCCGACCATGGGCACCGAGCTGGCGCAACTGGAAGAGCGCATCGCCAATACCGATACCGGCGCGATTACCTCGATCCAGGCCGTGTATGTGCCGGCAGACGATTTCACCGATCCGGCGGCCGTGCATACCTTCTCGCATCTGTCCGCGTCCATTGTGCTGTCGCGCAAACGGGCGAGTGAGGGGCTGTATCCGGCCATCGATCCGTTGCAGTCCAGTTCAAAAATGGCCACGCCCGGCGTCATCGGTGAGCGGCACTATGCCCTCGCGCAGGAAATCCGGCGCACGCTCGCGCAATACGCCGAACTGAAAGACATCATCGCGATGCTGGGCTTGGAACAGCTTTCGCAGGAGGATCGCAACGTGGTTGGCCGCGCCCGACGGCTGGAGCGCTTTCTCACCCAGCCATTTTTCACCACCGAGCAGTTCACAGGGCTTCAAGGCAAGTTGGTCAGCCTCGAGGACGCGCTGGATGGCTGTGAACGCATCTTGCGGGACGAATTCAAGGACATGCCGGAGAGCGCGCTTTACATGATCGGGACGATCGCCGAAGCGAAGGCCAAAGCCCAGACCGATTCGAAAACCCAACCGGAAGTCGAGCATGCCGCCAGCACGCATGAATCTTAAAGTGCTCCTGCCCTTCAAAGTCTTCGTCGAGAAAACCGGCGTATCGCGCATCGTCGCCGAGACTCACGAAGGCTCGTTCGGACTCCTGCCACATCGGCTTGACTGCGTGGCCGCGCTCGCCCCGGGAATACTGGTTTTCGAGACCGAAGCGGATGGGGAGGTGTGCATCGCTGTCGATGAAGGCATTCTGGTTAAAACCGGCACCGACGTCCTGATCTCCGTGCGCAACGCAATTGGAGGAACCGATCTCGGTCAATTGCGCGAGGCGGTTGAGCAGGAATTTCTGAACCTGGACGAGCAGGAGAAAAGCGTGCGTTCGGTCCTGGCGAAACTGGAAAGCGGATTTGTTCGCCGCTTCGCGGCATTTCATCATGAGTGAAAAGCCGGAAATCAAACCCTCACCGGGGGAGACGGAATTCAGCCAGCAAGTGGGCGAGAAGGCGGCACGCAAGCTCAAGGCGCAACGTCATGTCACGCAGACCGTCTGGTCCGGCCTGGGCATGATGGGACTGGTGGGCTGGTCGGTGGCTATCCCCACGCTGCTCGGCGCGGCACTCGGAATTTGGCTGGACAAGAACCATCCCGGCAGCCATTCCTGGACGCTGATGCTGCTGGCTATCGGCCTGGGTTTGGGTTGTGTCAATGCGTGGCATTGGGTGGCAAAGGAAGATCGGGAAATCCGCGAGCAGGAGGAGAACAACCATGAATGAACCTTTGAATCTGGCAGCCGCATTGATCGCGGGCATCATGCTCGGCGTGTTTTATTTCGGCGGGCTTTGGTGGACAGTTCGCAAGGGGATGGCATCTGAGCGGGTCGCACTCTGGTTTGTTGGCAGCATGCTGCTCCGAACCAGTGTGGCCCTGCTGGGCTTCTATTTTGTCCTGGGGGACGATTGGCGGCGATTGGTCGCGGGGCTGCTCGGCTTCATTATCGCGCGCATCATCGTGACGCGGCTCACCCGATCAGTGGCTCAGCCAAACCCATTGGCACAGGGTACCAACCATGCATCTTAGCCCTGATGACATCATCTTCTGGCAATACGGCGTTTTCAAACTCAACGCCACGATCGCTTTCACGTGGGGGCTGATGTTGTTGCTGGTGGTCGGTTCAAAACTCATTACGCGAAAACTGTCCACTGGCCTGCAACGTTCCCGCTGGCAGAATCTGCTGGAAATCATCGTCACCGGCATCGTGAAACAAATTGAAGAGGTCGGCTTGAGTCAGCCAGAAAAATATATCGGCTTTCTGGGCAGCTTGTTCCTGCTTGTCGCGATGGCAAGTCTTTTCACCATTGTTCCCGGTTATGAGCCGCCGACCGGTTCGCTTTCGACCACCGCTGCGCTGGCGATCTGCGTGTTTGTGGCAGTGCCGATGTTTGGCATCGAGAAGAGCGGCGTGGGCGAATATCTCAGCGCCTACCTGAAGCCCTCTTTTTTCATGCTGCCGTTCAATATCGTCAGCGAGCTCTCGCGCACGCTGGCACTGGCTGCCCGGCTGTTTGGAAACATGATGAGCGGAACGATGATTCTCGCCATTTTGCTGACCATCACGCCGTTCCTCTTTCCAATCGTCATGAATGCGCTCGGGCTGCTGACCGGCATGGTCCAAGCCTATATTTTCAGCATTCTGGCTGCGGTCTACATTGCAGCCGCCACGCGTACCCGCAAGCCTGAACCCGGGCCCGAGACCTTGAACCACACCGACCATCACGAAGGGAAACACCATGGATAGCACGACGCTCATTGCAATCGCCTCAATCGTCACCGCCGGACTGACAATCGCGCTGGGCAGTATTGGCCCCGCACTCGGTGAAGGCCGTGCCGTCGCCACGGCATTGACTGCGCTGGCGCAACAGCCCGATGCCTCTGCGACGATCACACGCACCCTGTTTGTGGGCCTGGCCATGGTCGAGTCCGTTGCGATCTACTGCTTCGTGGTCTCGATGATTCTCATCTTCGCCAATCCGTTCTGGAATCATGTCATCACCCAGGCTGCAGGCAAGTAAACAATGCTGATCGACTGGTTTACCGTCGCGGCGCAAGTCATCAACTTCCTCATCCTGGTGTGGTTGTTGAAGCGATTCCTTTACCGACCCATTCTCGATGCGATCGACGCGCGTGAAAAGCGGATCGCCAAGGAACTTGCAGACGCCGACGCAACAAAGGCCGAAGCCCAACAGGCGCGCGACACGTTCAAGAACAAGAACGAAGCATTCGACAAACAGCGCGCCACACTCTTGAGTCAGGCGGTGGACGAGGTGAAAGCCGAGCGTCTGCGGCTCATGGACGAAGCGCGGCAGGCGGCCGACACCTTGAAAACCAAGCGGCAGGAAGCCCAAATTAACGACGCCTACAACCTGAATCAGGCCATCCGCCTCCGGGCCCAGCAGGAAGTATTCGCCATCGCGCGCAAGGCGTTGACGGACCTCGCCGGGACCAGTCTGGAAGAACGCATGGGCGAGGTGTTTACCCGCCGCATGCGGGAACTGGATGACCCAACCAAAGCCGGCCTCGGCGTGGCCCTCAAGTCAGCCTCCGACCCTGCGATCATTCGCAGTGCGTTTGACCTGCCTGCGGCGCAACGTGCCGTCATTCAGAACGCACTCAATGAAACCTTCTCGGCTGACATCCCCGTCCGGTTCGAGACCGCACCTGACTTGGTCAGCGGCATCGAACTCGCCACGAATGGACACAAACTGGCGTGGAGCATCGCGGACTATCTGGTGTCGATGGAAAACGTCGTCGATGAACTGCTGAAGCAGAAGGGCAAACCCGAAGCTGAAGCCGGGGCCAAAACAGGGAAAAGTGCCCATGAACATGGAACCTGAGAACCTTCAGACCGTTTTCGACAGCGCGTTTTCTGGAATAAGCCAGGCGCGGGAAGCCTTTACGCCACAACTCAGGCCGCGGGAAGTCGGCACGATCACCAGCATCGCCACCGGCATCGCAAAAGTCTCCGGCCTACCGGGGGTGGGATTCGAGGAGGTGCTGAAGTTTCCCGGCGATATGTATGGCATCGCATTTAACGTCGACGAAGCCGAAATCGGCGTTGTGCTGCTGGGGGACTACTGGCACTTGCAGGCGGGTGACGAAGTCGAACGCAGGGACCACGTGGTGGATGTTCCGGTGGGAGACGGGTTGATCGGACGGATCATCAATCCAATGGGCCGGCCGCTGGACGGCGAGGGCCCGGTGATTTCCGATACGCGCCTGCCCGTCGAACGACCCGCGCCATCGATCATGGATCGCGCGCCTGTCACGGTGCCGTTGCAAACCGGCATCAAGGTCATCGATGCGCTCATCCCCGTAGGGCGCGGCCAGCGCGAGTTGATTCTCGGTGACCGGCAGACCGGCAAGACCGCGATCGCACTCGACACGATACTCAATCAGCGTGACCAGAATGTGCTGTGCGTGTATTGCGCCATTGGCCAGCGCGCATCCGGCGTGGCCAAGGTGATCGCCACCCTGCGCGAAAAGGATGCGATGGACTACACCATCGTGGTCGTCACCGAAGGCAACGATCCGCCCGGCCTCGCCTACATCGCGCCTTATGCCGCCACCAGCATCGCCGAGCATTTCATGGAGCAGGGCCGTGACGTGCTGATTGTCTACGACGATCTCACGCATCATGCCCGTGCCTATCGCGAACTGTCCCTGCTGCTGCGGCGTCCGCCCGGCCGGGAAGCGTTTCCCGGCGACATCTTTTACATCCACTCGCGGCTGCTGGAGCGCGCAACGCACTTGCGCCCGGAACTCGGTGGCGGATCCCTGACCGCGCTGCCCATTATCGAAACCGAGGCGCAGGATATTTCCGCCTACATTCCGACCAACCTGATTTCCATTACCGATGGGCAGATTTATCTCTCGCCGTCTCTGTTCGAATTGGGCGTGCTGCCCGCGGTCGATGTCGGGAAATCCGTTTCGCGCGTAGGCGGCAAAGCGCAGCGTGCTGCCTACCGTGCCGTGGCGGGTGACCTCAAGCTCGCCTACGCCCAGTTCGAGGAACTCGAAACCTTTTCCCGCTTCGGCGCCCGCCTGGATGAAGACACCCGCAAGATCATCGAGCACGGACGGCGCATCCGCGCCTGCCTCAAGCAGCCGGAATTTTCCCCGGTTTCCGTACCCGCACAAATCGCCGTGCTGCTGGCATTGACCGCTGGACTGTTTGACGATGTGCCGCTTGACCGGATGAATGATGCTGAGCATGCCGTGCGCGAGGCCGCGATGACTATTCCGAATGAGGTGGTGGCACGATTCGACACCGCCGATAAATTGAGCGACGAGGATCGCAAAACGATTATCGCAATCACGCGCCAGGCACTCGAGGCATTCACGCCCGGGCCGGACGCCAAGTCCGCGACGGAACAAAAACCCGAAATCAATACTGATTCCGACGCCCAGGCCGGGACGAAGTTGGAGCCTGAGGCCAAACCGGCGCCTGAGGCCAAACCGGCGCCTGAGGCCAAGCCGGCGCTCAAAAAGCCATCATGAGCGACTCCGCCGCGAGCCTTCGTCGAAAAATTGCTGGTGCCGACGATCTTGAATCCGTGGTGCGCACGATGAAGGCTATGGCCGCATCAAGCATTGGGCAATACGAGAACGCGGTGCGCTCGCTGGATGATTATTATCGGACCGTGCAGTTGGGCTTGGCTGCGAGCTTCCAACAGGGTGCTTCCGCTATAGCGTCGACGCGAGTGCCGCAGAAGAAAGCCGGGGCGATCGGGGCGGTCGTGTTTGGTTCCGACCAAGGGCTGGTTGGACAATTCAATGAAGTCATGGTGGAGTTTGTTCTGCAGACACTGGGAAATCTGCCAGGAGAAAAAACCGTCTGGGCGGTCGGCGAGCGCATTCAATCGCACTTTGCAGACACTGACTTGCTGGCGAGGGAAAGCTTCGCGCTGCCTAATTCCATTAGCGCAATTACGCCGCTGGTGGGTCAGATTCTGATCGAGATGGAATCGCAGCGTAAAAAGGGCGCGGTCACGCAGGTTTACCTGTTTCATAACCGCCCCAAGTCCGGGGCGATTTATACGCCCGTGGTTCAACGACTGCTGCCGTTGGACGAGTTGTGGCGGCGTGATCTGGTTGCCATCCGCTGGCCGACCCAAAATTTGCCCGAGGTCATGAATGGGGGAGAGCAGACGCTGCTGGCGTTGGTTCGCGAATATCTTTTCGTTTCGATTTTCAGGGCGTGCGCCGAATCCCTGGCAAGTGAAAACGCCAGCCGCCTGGCTGCGATGCAACGTGCTGAAAAAAATATCGACGAATTGCTGGAGGACTTGAGCCGTACGTTTTATCGTCTGCGTCAAAGCGGTATCGACGAGGAATTGTTTGACGTCGTCTCCGGCTTCGAGGCGATGAAAGGACTTTAGCCAAGACCAAAAGGATCCTCGTCTGATAACTCTGAATTTGGCGTCGTGTTTAAGCGCTGTCGGATCTGCTGGAATTCCTCATTCAGTCGAACGAACTCGATATGAGCCTGACGAACAGGATCACGACGATCTTGGGTATTGAGATTGAACCGGATTTCCTGCTTGGGTGTGTAGGGGTCGAGAGCGTCAAGCCGCTGATGAACCGCTTTCTGCAGCACCGCAGGCATCAGCCAATACCCTAAGTCCCCCGTTCCGACGTGGCTGGCGCTTTCTTGGTTAATCAACGGGTTCGCGCTCGCAAGCGGGCTGGCGATGTTGAATGCGATTTACGCGTGGGGCTTTCCGGAGAACGCAGCCGGAAGGCCCCAAGGGGTAATGCGTTAAATTCTGCCCAGTAGCAACAGAATAAGCAGAATGATCAAGACCAGTCCCAGGCCCCCGCTGGGACCGTAACCCCAGCTCTTGCTGTGGGGCCAGGCCGGAAACGCGCCAATAAGCATCAGCACCACAATTATCAAAAGTACGGTTCCTAACATGTGAATCTCCTAAAGACCTCTTGATTGTTCACTGATTCGCTAGCGAGTTTGATTATATGGCGTCTGGGTGAAGGCCTCCGCAAAGCCGACGTTGGCGAAGAATCACAGCGTAGAGCTGAATGGCAGCAAAGGCCGATGACCTGCCTGCCATGGCAGGGTTGTCGACCGTCGCGTCCTCGGCCTAAGCTGACGGTTGATGGGTACTTGTCAGTTCGTGCGAGTGTCCGCTATGAAGAGACGCTCACACCAAGCTGAAATCGGCCACGAGCAGCCGGCCACTACCTCTTTTAAGTCGCCCAATAGCTGACGTTGTTGGCTTGCGTTAACGCAGTGGCTTGCAGCCTGAGCAATCGTGGAAGGTCGGCACCGGCCGCAATGACGTCAGTCGTCGTGAACTCAGCTAAGACGGTTTACCTCTGCGTCATTGTGCTGGATGAGGATACGGCGGAGTCGGCTCATCGCAGTAGACTACGTCGATGATCGCGCATCTGCTCCTCTTGCTTGTAGCTGCTTTTTTAGGCGGCGCATTGAACGCTGCGGCAGGCGGAGGCACGTTTCTTACCCTGCCAGCATTGATGATCATCGGCGTATCGCCGGTAGCGGCAAATGCCACCGGTTCCGTGGCGCTGTTGCCAGGCTATGTGGCTAGTACGTGGGGCTTCCGGGAAGAATTACTTACGCAGCACAGCGCCGGACTCGGGCTGATGATTGTAACAAGCCTCGTCGGCGGTGCTGTGGGAGCGGCATTGTTGTTGGTGACCTCCAATCACGCATTCCGTGCCATAGTACCGTGGTTGATGTTGCTGGCAACGCTGCTGTTTGCGTGTGGGCCGTGGCTCATGACGCGCATCCTCCGTTCGGAGCTGGCAGGTCGCGCCGCCACCACAATCGGAGTATTTCTGGTGTCGGTATACGGCGGTTATTTCAACGGCGGGCTCGGCATCATGCTGCTGGCACTTTTGGGATTGTTGGGCTACGCCGATCTCAATTTCATGAATGGCCTCAAGAACCTGATCTCGGTAGTCCTTACGGCTATCGCCGTGCTGGTTTACGCCGTTGGCAACACGGTGATCTGGAGCGATGCGCTGGTCATGATGCCAGCGGCAGTTGCGGGCGGCTATGCAGGTGCACGGATCGCTCGACATCTGCCCGAGCACTATCTGCGTTACGGCATTGTGGCAGTCGGCGCAATTACGACCGCGGCATTCTTTTTCAAGTGGTAAAGTCGATTAAGCGCGACTCCTGCAGAAGCAACGACTGAGAGACGACATGATCCGACTCGGGAATGGCAGGTGCCGCTTCTTGGTGTCGATACTGAGTCAGCGGCGCAGCGAAACTTTGCATCGCCTTGTCTACAATACATATTCTTCCGCTCTGGTGCTCATACCCACAGCGTAGTTTTATTTGAGGCTGAGCCACTACATGGGGGCAGTCGCCAATGACCAACGCCCTAACCCATCATTCAAGCGAGGCGCACTAACGCGCGTTTCTTATGTCAAACGTCAGGTAACTGATACTGAAAGGGGATAGCCGTGAAAAGAGTAGAGGGTAAGGTCGCTGTCGTAACAGGTGGCGTATTAGGAATCGGTCGGGCAACTTCTCTGCTATTGGCAAAAGAGGGAGCAAAAATTGCCGTCGTGGATGTCAAGGATGATGAAGGCCAAAAGGTTGTAGACGAAATCAAGGCTTTCGGCGGAATCGCAAAATTCTGGCACCTGGACACCACAACAGAAAATGAGGTCACAAGCGTTTTCGCTGACATTGCTCGGGAATTTGGCAAGATTGATGTGCTCGTCAACAACGCAGGCATCGCCGGTGTGGATAAACCTACCCATGAGATAACCGAAGCGGAATGGGACAAAGTTATAAACGTTAACGTTAAAGGCGTTTTCCTGTGTACCAAGCATGCGATCCCATACATGCTGAAGAATGGGGGGGGAAGCATTATTAATATGTCTTCCATTTATGGCCTGAGAGGCGCGGGAGACCTCCCTCCGTACCATGCGTCTAAAGGTGCCGTACGGCTGATGAGTAAAAACGATGCTCTGGTTTATGCAAAAGACAAGATCAGAGTGAATTCAGTACATCCGGGCTTTATCTGGACGGCTCTCGTAGAAGAGCTAGGGAAAAGATCCCCTGACGGAGTCAAAGCATTTAGGGCGCATCTTGACAGTCTCCATCCCATTGGGCATATCGGAGAGCCAGACGACATTGCTTATGGTGTTCTATACCTCGCCTCTGACGAATCTAAATTTGTGACCGGCAGTGAGTTGGTTATAGATGGGGGGTATACCGCGCAATAAAACTGTAACGCCACACTACGTCTAGGAATACAAATCCACCTGACGCTCTCAGCGCAGGTGGTGTGTGGCATTGAAGGTCTTCTATCGGCAGACAGCCGGGCTACCTCTTAGATATATCTAGCTGGGCATAATCGGCTGATGGCTACAATCGTCGTCATATTCTGAAGCGGGTATTCGCAATCAATCAGGCAATATCTGCGACCGGCTGCAAAGGCCGAGGAGGCGACGGTGGGTTTCCTAATACCGACCGGCTGTTCGTGGGCCGTGAGCGGCTGTCGACGACGCTGACGACCTAGCGGGTTCGCGCGGCTTTCACGAACTCGAGCGAGGCCTGAATCACTTCGAGATCCTTCTCGTACTCAGCCGCGTCGGCGCGGTTGATTTGTATCCATTCCCTTGTGCTAGCCATGCCACCGGGCTGAAACGGGACGACGTTACCCATTGAGAACTGCAGCTCGGTCGCGGTGGCGGCGGGTAGTCGCAGTCCGATGCCGCCACCGCTGATGCAGGCGAACATTTTGTCACTGACGAAGTAAGCATCAAGGCCGCTGATTTTTCTTGCGCTGACGCCAGGTAGTTTGAGAAGCAGGGCGTCGATTACTGTCTTGCGACTGGACTCGGGTGTATCAGTATTCAATGGGGGATCCGCCAGAGTTATTATGAACAGAACGATTGAATCATAAAGGCAAAATTTGGCGTGACCGCCAAAGACGCAAGCCAGACATCGAGCATGATGATCATAGGGGTTAAGTTAAGACCCTAAGTGTAGGCTATGCCCATTCCCGCAACAGCGTCTGGATGAAGCGCTCGGCCTTGCCGTTGGTGCGTGGCGTGTACCCCACCGATGAGATGCAGGCTTGGGTGGCGAGCAAGCGGGTGACGCTTGATTGGGGTGTCAGAAAACCCCGGGTCAGTTCAGTTCAAATTGGTAGTATTGATTGTCGAGGTAGATGACCACGTCTTCAACCTCTTCCCTGCGCCAGGGGAGTTTCAGATAGTCAGCCCAGCGCAGCACCGTTTCCCGCAACTGCGGCAGCGATTTGACGACCTGCCGGGCACTAATGTGAGCCATGCTCTCGTGGCATACCATGCAATGGTTCTCGTACAGCATCTGGCCGCGTGGCAACGCTGGCGGCAAGACAGGCTGTTGTCGTGTCTCATTCTCCGGCGGTGTCTCCATCGCCGGGGCAGAAGGCGGCAAGCTGCCTGGACTCGCCCAGACCGGCGAGGCGAGCGCCAGCGAAAAAATCACGGCATGAACGATGGCATGAACGATGATCTGTATCCGCATGACGAACTCCACTGGTTGAACAGCCATGATACGCCCCGTCGCGAGATTCTAGTCTAGGTGATTTCATGGTAAGGCCTTCAGATCGATCTTTCCGGCCATTCAGGGGAAGGGGCTGGGGTTTAATCGCGCCTGCTGGCTGATCCAGTGGCTACAGACGTGAAAGGTCGGTCAATCTCGGAACATCCGGCTGACTTTTGGCTGACTTCTAAGTAATTTTTGCTACGCGAATCAAGCTAAGTGCTTGATTTAATTGGCGTCCCCACGGGGATTCGAACCCCGGTTACCGCCGTGAAAGGGTGGCGTCCCCACGGGGATTCGAACCCCGGTTACCGCCGTGAAAGGGCGATGTCCTAGGCCTCTAGACGATGGGGACCCGGACGACGGTGTGAACCGTCAACTATTACTATTACGACTTGCGTCGTCTCGCTTATCAGAAAGCTGTGTGATGGTTACGCCGACAAACAAACCGACGAAACCCAATGGTATCAGTGAGAGCCAGAATTCGGCGTTCTCATTGCCATTGAACATCTCCCAAAACCCGACAATCAGTCCGGCGATGCTCAGTATCAACCCCATCAGGATGGTGATGACGCCAAGTTTATGCATCGTGTTTGGTGGAGGTAAGCGGGATCGAACCGCTGACCTCTTGCATGCCATGCAAGCGCTCTCCCAGCTGAGCTATACCCCCAACGAAGCCGCGCATTCTATACATGCCTTTCGTTCTTGTAAAGCATTCGCCGCAACTTCATTCAGGAAAAAGTTTGTCGGGGTTCAGTAGATGAGCAGGATCGAACTGTTGCCTGATGCTGTGCATCAGGGCCAGGGTGGCCGGATCAATTTCCTGCGGGACAAAATGGCGCTTCTCGGTGCCGATGCCATGTTCGCCCGAGAGCGTGCCGCCTGCGGCCAGTACGTGATGCATGATGGCTTCGAGTGCTGCGTGGGCGCGTGTCATTTCGGCGGCGTCTTCCGGATGCACCATCAGGTTGACGTGCAGGTTGCCATTGCCGGCGTGGCCGAACGAGACGACGGCCAATTCATGTTCCAGAGCCATGCGGTCGATGAAGTCGACGAAATCGGCGAGCGCTGACACCGGCACCACCACGTCTTCATTGATCTTGAGCGGGGCGATGCGCTTGACGGCTTTCGACAGCGATTTGCGGGCGGTCCACAGCAAGGTGATGTCTTCGCGCGTGAAGGCGCTGCGCAGGTCGAGCAGGCCTTCACCTGCCAGGGCTTTTTCCAGCGCGGAGATCTGCCGCGGCAGATCTGCGACGGCACCATCGGCTTCAACCATCAGCAGGGCCCGGGTGCCGGGTGGCAGGTCGTCAGCCGCGCCGGTCGGGCGGATGGCGTCGATGGCGCGATGATCCATGAACTCGAGTGCGCATGGCATCACGGACTGCCGCATGATGCGGATGACCGCATCGAGTGCCGCGCGGTTGCTGGCGTAACACACGCGCAGGGTGGCCACGGATTCCGGTGCGGGCAACAGCTTCAGGGTGGCTTCGGTGATGAGCGCAAGCGTGCCCTCGGAGCCGACCAGCAGGCGCGTGAGATCGTAGCCGGTGACGCCCTTGGTGGTGCGACAGCCGGTGCGGATTTCCTGGCCATTGCCGGTGACCGCACGCAACCCCAGCACGTAGTCGCGGGTGACGCCGTATTTGACGGCACGCGGGCCGGCTGAATTCATGGCCAGATTGCCGCCTATGCGGCAGTAGGAGCTGCTGCCGGGGTCGGGTGGGTAGAACAGGCCCGCGCTGCGGGCGATTCGGTCGACTTCGTCGGTGACGACGCCGGGCTCGACGACGATGAGTCGGTTGTCGGGGTCAAATTCGAGCACGCGCCGCATGCACTCGAAGCTGATCACGACGCTGCCGGGTGCCGGCAGGGCGCCGCCGACGTTGCCGGAGCCGGCACCACGTGGTGTCAGGGCGATGCGATGTTCAAAGGCCACGCGCACCAGCGCGACCACCTGGTCGTGCGAGGCCGGAAACAGCACGGCATTCGGCATGACCTGACGGGGGGTTTCATCCTGTGCGTAGAGGGTCCGTGTGGCGATGTCGTCAAAGACGCGATCGTCTCCCAGGGCAGTACGGAAAGCGGTGAGCGCGTGTTCGGACAGCATGACGGATGGGGCAAGGTGGGTGGCGTGTCAGACCGGATGTTCGGGAGGAAGTTGCGCGTGCAGTTGCGCAACCATGTCGGCGTCGAAATCCATGCCGATGTCCCAGCCCGGATTGAGCGCTATCGGCACGCCACCGCCAATGCGGCGCAGCAACCAGGACAGTTCGGTCAGGATGCCACCGGCAAACTCGGGGTAATGTTCGACGAACGGCTTGGCGCGCTCGGGGCTGGTGAAGACCACCAGCACACGCGCGCCATCCTCGTCCTCGATGATCAGCGGTTCGGCCTGGGTCGAACGCTGGAATCCCTGAATGGGATTCTTCTCGTCACGGACGGGCATGAACAGCTGCTGGTCGAGCAGGCGCAGCACGAAGGTTTCGGGATCGAGCGTGCCCGCATGGACAGCCGCCAGTTGTACTTCCAGATCGTTGTGTGGGATGAAATTCATGATTGAGGACTCTTGCACGGTGGACGCAGTGTAACCGATGGTTCCGGCGTCATGGGCAAGCTGATTGTGCGGCAAACGTTTGCTGGTGACGCGACGCCGACTATGGTTACAATAATCGACACAATTGACATAAGAATAAAGTACTTATCTTGAGGGCGTCAGCATGGGACGGATCACCGGCTCTGCCGGGGGGCATGATTGCAATCGCGCTATTCGGGATATTGCGTCCAGCCCTGACTGGCAGTCAGGGCAGCTATCCCGCCAGATGGGTCGGGTGGCCGAGGTTGCGGCAGCTTGCATGGGGATGGCGCGGGTGGGTATCTGGCGCTTGCAGGCAGACCACCAGGTGCTGGATTGCACCTGCCTGTTCGACAGTCGATCCGGTCGGGTCGAGCCCGCTGAGCCGCTGCACCGGAGCGAGCGTCCGGTTTATTTTTCCGCACTGATGGATACGCCTTCCCTGGCCGTGAGCGATACGCTTCACGCCCCGGTAACCGCCGAACTTGTCGAGCATTATTTTCAGCCCTTGAATATCCAGGCCCTGCTGAGTGCCCCCATCTGGCTTGATGGCGAACGGGTTGGAATCGTGTCCTTTGAGCATGCGGGCGCCCCGCGGGTCTGGCGTGACGAAGACGTGGCTTTTGCGGTTTCGATGAGCGACTTTGCCGCCATGGCCTTGTCGCAGGATCGCCATCAGGCGGGGGCCGCGGAGCGAGAGCGCCTCAGCTGCATCATCCACGCGCTCGATGCACGGCTCAAGACATGCAGCCGGGAACTGGAACATGCCAATCGCAATCTGGCATCGTTTGCCTATTCGATCTCGCATGATCTCAAGGCGCCGTTGCGCGGCATTCAGGGATACAGTCGATTGCTTTTGACCGAATATCGCAGCAGCCTGCCTGATGCGGCGGGTGAGTGCGTGGAGCTGATGGCGACCGCAAGCCACGGCATGGATCAGATGATCGAAGATATTCTGGCGTATTCCTGCGTGCAGATGCGGGCGCTCAATCCGGTCAGTTCCGATGTCAGGCTGCTGGTGGAGCAGGTGTTGAATGAATTCGAGACCCCGCTCCGCAAAGGTGCGGAACTGGAACTGGATATGGAGCCGGGTGATCTGCTGTGTGATCGCGAAGGCCTGATTCAGATACTGCACAACTTTGTATCCAATGCCTTGAAGTTTTCGCATGACCGATCCCCGCCGCGCATGCGCATCGAGGGTCGGCGTCAGGCAATGGGCTATCGATTCGCGGTGCAGGATAATGGAACGGGATTCGACATGCGTTATCACGACCGGCTGTTTGAGATGTTTTACCAACAGCCTGGCGCTGGAGAACAGGGCGGTTCGGGCATTGGCCTCGCGCTGTCGGCGCGGTCCGCCGAACGGCTGGACGGACGAGTCTGGGCCGAAAGCGTGCCGGGACAGGGTGCCACTTTTTTCCTTGAATTGAACAGCGGGTTGCAAACATGAAGTTGCTCTATGTCGAGGACAACCCATTCGATCGCGATCTCACCCGACGCGCATTGCTGAAGCAGATCCCCGACCTGAAGTGGGATACCGCAGCGAGCGTGCAGGAGGCGATCGGTAAACTGGCCGGCCCCGGCTACGAGGTATTGCTGCTCGATATGTGGCTGCAGGATGGCAGCGGACTGGATGTGCTGTTGCATGCGCGCCGCAGCAATCTGGACGTGGCGGTGGTTGTCGTCGCGGGTGCGGGCGATGAGGCGAGCGTGGTGCAGTTCCTGAAAGCGGGGGCGCAGGATTATGTCCCCAAGCGCGGCAAGTATCTGGACCAGCTGGGTGACCACCTGGTTCGCGCGCAAAAAAAGCGGGACGAGCACATCCGGCCGAAAACGGTACTCACCGTGCTCTACGTTGAATCGAGCCAGGACGACATAGATCTGACGCGTCGTCACTTCGAACGGCGTGCACCGCACCTTGAACTGGTGGTACAGCCGGATGGTGAATCTGCGCTGGCCTGGCTGGCAGAACCTGATCACCGGGCCGATGTTGCGCTGCTGGACTTGCGCCTGCCCGGCATGACCTGTCTGGAATTGCTGGAAATCCTGCAATCGCGCTATGCCCTCCCCAGCCTGCTCATCACCGGCCGCGGCGATGAGGCAGCCGCGGCGCAGGCCATGAACCTGGGTGCCATTGATTACATCATCAAGGAGCATGGGTATGTGGCCGCGCTACCGTATGTCATTCAATACGCGCATGTGCTGGCAGCCTATTCCAGCTTGCAGCAGGCCTGCGCGCGCACCCGATCCGACCCGGCTGCAGGTTGAGCGACAGCGTCTGGCAGGGGTGTCGGGTGACGGACAGGAACGCTCAGGATTCCCAGCGTTCGGGGTTAGCCCAGTGGCGTGAGTTGAGCCAGTCCGGCACCGCTTTGTAGGTGTCGATATCGTAGTAGAAGACACGCATGCTTGCTGCCGTGTCGGTTGCCAGTAACGTGAATCCCAGTGCGCGAAATGCGTCCTCATCGAGGGCGCTGTCCGATTGCGCCGCCAGCAGAATGCGCGGGGCGGCATAGAGGCGTACCCGGTTGATCAAATGCTGCG
>CAJDTZ010000060.1_pt1 | contig 17360 bp, 16 predicted proteins | sample 7390551 | NCBI WGS metagenome assembly CAJDTZ01 (sample SAMEA7055662, study PRJEB34461) | soil metagenome | biome: terrestrial ecosystem; feature: Peninsula; material: soil | place: Antarctica | collected 2016 | reverse complement strand
GTCAGCATCACCAGCGCGTAGGAAACGGACAGCGCCAGGGTCCAGACCAACGTGGCCCAGGGCGCATTGCCGGCCACCCCGGCCACGAAATAGGCGCTGAACACCGCGGTGATGACGACCGTCGTGTAGCCGGAGTTGGCGAAGTCGTACATGGCCCAGGCGGCGACTTCACGCCGCCGCACGCCGGCTTGCAGCAAGTCCTTCATTGCGCGCTGGCGTCCTCGGCCTGCTGCTGCAGCGCCCACATGTGCGCGTACACGCCGTGCATCGCCAACAGGTCGGGGTGGCGTCCGCGTTCGACGATGCGACCGCCTTCCATCACCAGGATTTCGTCGGCCTCGACCACGGTGGACAGCCGGTGCGCGATGATCAGGCTGGTGCGGCTGCGCGCGATTTCCAGCAGTTCGGCCTGGATGGCTTTTTCGGTCTTGGTATCGAGTGCCGAAGTGGCTTCATCCAGAATCAGGATGACCGGGTTTTTCAACAGGGTGCGCGCAATCGCCACGCGCTGCTTTTCGCCGCCCGACAGCTTGAGTCCGCGTTCGCCCACCACCGAATCCCAGCCCTGCGGCAGGCTTTCGATGAAGTGCAGGATATGGGCGGCGCGCGCGGCCTCGATCACTTCGTCGCGCGTGGCGTCGGGGCGGCCGTAGGCGATGTTGTAGTAGATGCTGTCGTTGAACAGCACGGTGTCCTGCGGCACCACGCCGATGGCGGCGCGCAGCGAATCCTGCGTGACCTGGCGAATGTCCTGGCCGTCGATGCGGATGCTGCCCGCGCCGACATCGTAGAAACGGAACAGCAGCCGCGCCAGCGTCGACTTGCCGGCGCCGCTGGACCCCACCGCCGCCACCGTCTTGCCGGCGGGAATGGTGAAGCTGACTTCATGCAGAATCGGCCGGTCGGCATTGTAGGCAAAGTCCACGTGCTCGAAACTGACCGCGCCCGCCGTCACGTCGAGCGCGCGGGCATCCGGCGCGTCCTCGACTTCACATGGTCGCTTCAGCAGGGCAAACATGCGTTCGACATCGGTGATCGATTCCTTGATCTGACGGTACATCACGCCGAGAAAGCTCAGCGGCTGGAACATCTGCAGCAGGAAGGCATTGACCATGACCAGGTCACCCAGGGTCAGCGTGCCTGCCACCACGCCATCGGCGGCACGCAGCACCATCAGCGTGACGCCGATGGCAATGGTCCCGGCCTGCGCCGCATTCAGATAGCCCAGCGAGCGCTGCGACTTGAGCGCCATCGCTTCCCACTCGATCAGACTTTTATCGTAGCGCGCGGCCTCGTATTTTTCGTTGCCGAAGTACTTGACCGTTTCGTAGTTCAGCAGGCTGTCGATGGCGCGGCCATACGCTGCGGAGTCGAGCGTGTTGGCCTTGCGCACGAACTGGGTGCGCCACTCGGTGATGGTGATGGTGAAGCCGAGATAGGCCGCCAGCGTGATCAGCGTGATGACGCCGAACACCCAGTCGAGCTTGACGAACAGAATGCCCGCCACCATCAGGATTTCCAGCACCGTGGGGGTGATGCGGAACAGCAGGTAGCCGACCAGGCTCGACACCGCCTTGGCGCCGCGTTCGATGTCGCGCGTGATGCCGCCGGTCTGGCGCTCGAGGTGAAAGCGCAGCGACAACGCATGCAGGTGCTTCAATACAGCCATGCTGATGCGACGCATCGCGCGCTGCGTGACGCGGGCAAAAATCACGTCGCGCAGGTCGGAAAACGTGGTGCTGGCAAAACGCAGCACACCGTAAACCAGGATGAAGGCCAGCGGCAACACCAGCTCGGGGCGCGGCTTGTCGAGCGCGTCGATGATTTCCTTCAGCACCAGCGGCACCGCCACCGAGGCCAGCTTGGCGCCGATCAGCAGCGCCATCGCCACCAGCACGCGGCTGCGGAATTCCCACAGGTAGGGGAACAGGCGGCTGATCGAACGCAGGCTGGGTTCGCCGATGGGCGGAGGCGGACTATGAGAATGATCGGGATGGAGCATCAGGTCGGGTAGAATTGCGTCTTGTATTGATGGATTTTACGATGATGCGCGGCCGTTCCCCCACCGCGCATCGAAACAGCATGACACTCTACGGCATTCCCAACTGCACCACCGTAAAAAAAGCCCGCGCCTGGCTCGCTGCGCACGCACGCGAGGTGGCGTTCCATGACTTCAAGAAACAGGGCGTCGATGCGGCGTTGCTGCACCAGGTGGTAGCGCAAACCGGCTGGCAGGCGCTGCTCAACACCCGCGGTACCACCTGGCGCAAGCTGTCCGATGCCGAGAAAGCCGTCGTCACCGACGAGTCCAATGCAATCGCCTTGATGCAGGCGCATCCGAGTGTGATCAAGCGGCCGATTCTGGCGCACGCGGGCCAATACCATCTCGGATTTTCCGACGATCAATACCAAGCCATTTTTGGAGCATGACCCTGCATGGCCAATGACACTTTCGAACTGGCAGTCGAACTGCTCAAACGACGTTCGCTGACGCCCGACGACGCCGGCTGCCACGATCTGATCGCTGCGCGCCTGAGCAAGCTGGACTTCCATATCGAACGCATATGCCACAACGGCGTCGACAACCTGTGGGCGCGTCGGGGCACGAGTGCGCCGGTGGTCTGTTTTGCCGGCCACACCGATGTGGTGCCCACCGGACCGCTGGACCAGTGGCTGTCCGACCCGTTCACGCCCACCGTGCGTGACGGCCAGTTGTATGCACGCGGCGCCGCCGACATGAAAACCTCGGACGCGGCGTTTGTCACCGCCACCGAACGCTTCGTCGCGGCACATCCCGATCACGACGGGTCGATCGCCTTCCTGCTCACGTCCGACGAGGAAGGCCCAGCCACCGACGGCACCGTCAAGGTGGTCGAGATGCTGAAGGCGCGCGGCGAAAGGCTCGATTACTGCATCGTGGGCGAACCCACCAGCGCGGCCGAATTTGGCGACACCATACTCGCCGACACCATGTGGGACGAAGGCAACGCCTACTTCCCGGCCACCACCTGGCAAATCTCCAACATCCATGCCGGCACCGGCGCCACCAATGTCATCCCCGGCGTGATAGAGATCCAGTTCAACTTCCGCTTTTCCACCGCCAGCACGGCCGACGGCCTGATGGATGCGGTGAACGAAATCCTCGAAAGTCACCACCTCGATTTTGAAATCGACTGGAATCTGTCGGGCAAACCGTTCCTCACGCCGCGTGGACCGTTATGCAACCAGCTCAGCGAGGCCATCCAGGAAGTGACCGGCCTTACACCGGGGCTGTCCACGACCGGCGGCACCTCGGACGGACGCTTCATCGCCGACATCTGCCACGAAGTGGTCGAGTTTGGCCCGCTCAATATGAGCATTCACAAGCTGAACGAGCATGTGGCGGTGGAAAACATTGAGCCGCTGTCGCTGATCTACCAAAAGACGCTGGAAAAACTGCTAGTTACCCGCTAAGCCCATCCAATGAATCATTTCGACGATACCGAATCTCTGATCACGCTGCGCGACTGGCTGCGCTTTGCCGTATCGCGTTTCAACGAAGCCAAGCTGTGCTTTGGCCACGGCTCGGACAACGCGTTCGACGAAGCCGCCTATCTGATCCTGCACACTCTGCATTTGCCGCTGGACCGGCTCGATCCGTTTCTCGACGCCAGTTTGACCCATGGCGAATCGGAGCAGGTACAGGCGGTGATCGAACGCCGGGTCAAGGAACGGCTGCCTGCGGCCTACCTGACCCACGAAGCCTGGCTGGGGGAGCACCGTTTCTATGTGGACGAACGCGTGATCGTGCCGCGCTCGTTCATTGTCCGGATGAAATAGGCAGTGCGCTCGATATGTGCACCGGCTCTGGTTGCCTGGCCATCCTGGCGGCGCTGGCCTTTCCTGAAGCGCATGTCGATGCGGTTGACCTGTCCAGCGAGGCGCTGCAGGTGGCCGCACGCAACATTGCCGACTACAAGCTTGAAGACAGAATCGAACGGATCGAATCGGATTTGTTTACGGCGCTGAAAGGCCGCACCTACGATGTCATTCTCTGCAATCCGCCTTACGTGAATGCCGAGTCGGTAGTGTCTCTGCCACCGGAATACCAGGCCGAACCGGCGCTGGCGCTTGGCTCGGGCGATGACGGCCTGGACGCGACCCGGCAGATTCTGGCTGCCGCCAGAACCCACCTCAATCCCGGTGGCCTGCTGGTGGTTGAAATCGGCCATAACCGCGATGAACTGGAAGCGGCTTACCCCACCCTGCCCTTTACCTGGCTCGACACCGAAAGCGGTGACCAGTTCGTGTTCATGCTGCGGCGCGAGGATCTGCCTGACCGTTAACCCGGGACGAAAGGCAGTATCTTTGCCGTGGCATGACCCGGTCCCGGCCCGTCTATCAACCACTCCTTGCTCAACAGCGCAGGAATGTCCGCAGCGGTAATCGGCCGGCTGAAGTAATAACCTTGCAGCGTGTCGCAGTCCATGTCTTTCAGAGCATGGACTTGTTCCAGGGTTTCCACGCCCTCCGCCGTCACGCTGAACCCCAGATGCTTGGCCATGGAAAGAATGGCTCCGACGATGGCTTGGTTGTCCCGGTCATGCGGCAAGCCCTTCACGAAGCTCTGGTCCACCTTGAGATTGTTCAGCGGCATGCGCTTGAGATAACTCATTGATGAATATCCGGTTCCAAAATCGTCCAGTGCAATCTGGACCCCAAGGGCGCTGAACGCCTTCAGCGTTGCCAGCGTGGTGCCGCTGTCCTCCATCACGGCCCCTTCCGTAATTTCAAGCTCCAGCCATTCGGGCTTCAATTCGGTCTCGCTCAAGATGTCGAGGACAGTATTGATCAAACCGGGATCCTTGAACTGCATGGGCGACAAGTTCACCGCCACCCGCAAGCCAAGCCCCTCCTGCTGCCAGCGCGCAGCGTCAGCACAGGCGGTACGCAATACCCATTCGCCGATCGGAATGATCAAACCGTTTTCCTCGGCAATGGGAATAAAGTCCATCGGCGAGACGATGCCCTGTTCCGGATGATTCCAGCGGATCAATGCCTCGAACGACTGGATGCGCCCGCTTTTCATGTCGAATTGCGGCTGATAGAGCAGGCTGAATTCATTACACGCGAGCGCGTGGCGCAAATTGGTTTCCAGCGTGAGCCGATGTTGCGCGCGTTGCGTGAGTGATGAGCTGTAGAACTGGCAGTTGTCGCGGCCTTTTTCCTTGGCGTGATACATGGCCGTGTCCGCATGCTTGAGCAGGCTGGATGCATCCACACCATCATCCGGATAGACAGCGATGCCGATACTGGCCGTCAACACCACTTCACGCCCTTCCAACATGAAAGGACGACGCATCAGTTCACGGATGCGATGTGCCACGATCAGCGCATCCTCTGGATGGGCGATATTGGGAATCAGAGCCGTAAATTCGTCGCCACCCAGCCGGGCGAGTTTCACTTCTGTTTCGTCGGCATTCTCGCGCGACACGACGTCATAGGGGCGAATGCCGCTTTGCAGCCGGTCGGCCGCCCATTGCAGAATCAGGTCGCCCGAATTGTGGCCCATCGTGTCGTTGATGCCTTTGAATCCATCCAGGTCCATGAACAGGATCGCAAATCGGCTTTCTTCACGCCCCGAGATGGCAACCTCACGGTTCAGCCGTTCCAGAAAAGACTGCCGATTCGGCAGCCCGGTCAGACTGTCGAAGTAGGCGAGCTTGAAGGTTTTATCTTCAGCTTCCTTGCGCGCTATCTCGCGTAGCTGGATTTGATCCAACATGTCGTTAAAGCCATCGGCCAAATCATTCAGTTCGGTAATGTCGCTTGGGATGGCACGCGCCGAGTAATTATTCGCGTCGCTAATATTCCCCATCAGGGCTGACAGTCCGGAAATGGGTTGCAGAACTGATTGATTCAGCCGCATCAATAGCAGGTTGGCCACCAGCATCGTCACGAAGGCCGTAATCAGCATGATCAAAGTCTGCCAGGCCATCTGGATATACAGCGACTCCAGATCGACCATCAAGTAAAGCCCCCCGATCAACTCACCATCCAGCTTGATGGGTTGCACGAGGGTGATGGATTCAAAACCGTAAGCAATATCTTTCTGCAATGATGCAAGTGACTCGGGAACGCTGTTACCCGCTACGACATATTGTGCAAACTGCTGCCGGTCCTTTCCATAAAGTGCGGCACCATGCACGTCCGGTGACTGTTGAAATGAGTGAAGCAGTTCATGCGCCGACCGGGCGTCCTGGAACATCAGGCTGGCACTGGCGTTTTCGGCTAGCACTCTGGCCTTGACTTGACTCGAGTCCACCAGCGAGAACAGGTTGATCGTAAAACTGCTCACGATGACGATCAGGGCAACGATGCCCAGGGCGACGGCCAGCGTGACCCGGTTGATTCGGCTCAGATGTTTTCCCAGCGTAATCTGGGGCGTGTCCACTATCGTTCGTGTCATTGTTTAACCTCGCTCGCCAGGCCCAACAGTTTTGAGCTGAGATTAAGTCCATTACTGCGCGCGGCGGCCAGGTTGGCTTCAAACGTCACCTTGCTCAGCTTCGTGCCCATGTTGATGATCACGCCCTGGCGCATAGCCCCCGGTGAGTCGGCGATGGTCAGCACCGGCTTGCCGCCTACGTTGTCGAGCACACGCAGCAGGTTGTCAATCACCGGACGGGTGATGAAGACGATCTGGCAGTTGCCCAGTTCATCCACGCTGCTGACGCGCGTCACCGCAAGGCGGCGACCACCAACCATCCGGTTCTGTAAACTATCTAGGCTTGTACCGAACGGATCTGGACCATATACGCACAGGTTCAGCGTGTTGCCCACATTCTCAGGCCACACCGTGAATGCAGCAAAGTTGGCCAGGAAGGCAGCTTTGATCTGATATTCGGGCAGGTTGTCCGCAATTGCCCGTGACGAACCGCACCACAAGGCCAGCATGCAAATGAGCATCATCAACACGGCTTTCGACCCGCGTGGAATGGTCTGCCGCTTGCCGGCCTGACCCGATTCGTGACGCGTGGCGGCCATCAGAATCGGTACTCCAGTTTGATGCGAACGCTGCGGCCATCCTGTTCCAGTGCGTTCTGCCAGTTTCTGCTGGTGGACGGAGCCGGCTGCTGGTAACGCTGATTGAACAGGTTGCGGATGCCCAGCGACACTTCCAGCCCCCTGGCCCATTTGCTGGCAGTCAGATTCAGATGGGACAGCCAGTAGTCGTCCTCGTAAGATCCATCTACGGACAGTCGCTTGGCATCGTACTGGAGTTCATAACCTAGGCGCAGACCCGCCCAGGGCAAGGGGCGCGAATAATTGAACTTGCCCAGCCATTGGGGTGAGTTGGTCAGCCCACCTCCACTGGCAAAGGTGACATCCTGATACGCCACGCTGCCGCGCAGCCGGCTCCCTGAATCCCAGGTCTTGTCGGCCGACAGTTCCACGCCGCTGGCATCCACCGTACCGCCGGACTGATATTGGCTCAGCCCGCCGCCAAGATCGGCCAGCGTGATGACATTCCGCAGGGTCCACTGGTAAATCGAGCCATGCACATTGAGATCATTCTGCAGCCGATGATCGATGACCCCCTCCAGGGAATCGATGCTTTCGCCTGCCAGGTTGGGGTTGGCAATCAGTGACACGCCGTCATCGAAGGCTCCCTCGTTGGCGTTGGGCGCACGATGGGCGCGTCCGAACAGGGCCTTGAGCGTCGTCACGGGCGTTGCCTGCCAGATCAGTGCCGCACGCGGACTGAGCTGGGTACCGGTGACGTCGTTGCGATCCACCCGCAGTCCCAGCGTGGCCGACCAGGTATCGCTGAAGCGCCATTCATCCTGGGCATACAGGCCCGCACGCCAACCCGAACCCAGGGCCTGGGTGTCCACCCCCGGGGTGATGCGGTCATCATTAAGCTGGTCAATGCGATGATTGTCCTGCATCTCCAGTCCCAGCATCAGCTTGTGATTGGAGATTCCCTTGTACAGCAGCCGCAGTTCGACGCCATACCATTCACCAAAGCCGGCGAAATCAACCGGTGCACCGTCATAAAAAAACAGACCGGTATAGTGCTCCTGGCCGAGAAACAGCCGGCCCAACACATCCAGCGTGTCGCCTGCAAAGCTGTCCTGATACTGCAGTTGTGTCAACATGAAGCGATCGCGTTGGTATTGCCCCGAGGCCAGCGGGTCGCTCAAATACTGTGCAGTGGGGTCGTCCTTGCGGCGGTCGCCATAGATTAAATCCATCCCCCAGGGACCGCGACTGGCGCGAACGAAAAACTCCTGGTCGCGCTCGCCATCCAGGCCGGCTGCGAGACCAGAGACATCGCTTCCGCCGGGACCTGCGCCTGGGAAGTCCATGAGCCAATCCTCACCGCGCGCGCGCAGGCCCGAGGCTGACACCAGCACATCCACGCCGTTGTCCAGTACCTTGCCCCAACTGATTCGCCCTTCTCGCTGGGACTGAGGGCTTTTCCAGGAAACCGCCACTTCGCCGCCGTCAACCTGGGCACCGCTACGCGTGATCACGTTGACGACGCCGAACATGGCGTTCTGTCCATATACAGCGCCGCCCGGACCGGCGATGAATTCAATGCGATCGACCAGATCCATGTCGAGTGGGAATTCACGCCCGATCATGGCGGCGTCATACACTGCATCGTTGACGCGATTGCCGTTGATGGTCAGCAGTACCCGGGTGTTGTAATCCCCGGGCAGACCGAAACCCCGCGCGCCCAGATAGCTGTATTGCCGGTCGTAGGTGATGTGAATGCCGGGTAGGCTGGCCAGAGCCTGATCCAGCGTACGCCAGCCAAAGGCCTTGATTTCATCTCGTGTAATGACGCTGACTGCAGCGGCCACTTCCTTTTGTTTCTGTTCATACTTGGCGGCGCTGCGTTGCTTTTGATCGTACTTGGAGTCGTTGATCAGCGGCGTTTCCACCAGGGTTTCCAGCTTCAACTCGATTTGATCGGACTCGGCTTGAACAGGAAACGCCATCGCAATTCCCAGACCCAGCCCAAGCGCCGATATAAGCTTGACCCTGGCAGACAGGCCGGGAAGCCTTGATAAGTGCGTAAATAACCGAAGGTAATCCAATGCCCGCTCCCGATGCTTCACTGTGCGCATCAGAATGGGCTGGAGGATGCGCAAACAGGCACAGAGCAACCCCGTCATTGCCATACCTCCCTGGCCAAATACAGCAGTTTGGAACTGAGTTTCAGTCTAGCTTTGCGTGCAGCGCCCAGATTGGCCTCGAACACAACCTTGTTCTGCACTACATCCATGTTGAGGGCAACGCCCTGACTGGCGGCTCCTGAACTGTCAGCCACGGTCAATACAGCCTGACCGCTCAGCGTGTCCAGCACCCGAGGCAGATCACCGATTGCCGAGCGTGCGACAAAGACAAGCTGACAATACTGCAGGCCATCCACACGGTTTGTTCGCTGAATGGCGATGCTGCGCTCATTAATTTTTTTGTTTTGCAGCTTGTCGAGATCGTCGCCAAAGGGATCCTGGCCGTAGACACACACATTCAGGGTGTTGCCCACTTCAGCCGGCCACTCGGTGAAGAGGGCGAAGTTATAAAGAAATGCTGTTTTCAAGCGATATTCGGAAAGGCTGTCAGCCTGAACTGCCTGTGTGCAAACCAGCAAGCTGAAGAACCAGCAGAACCCTTGGATGCAAGCACGGATTCTCATGACATCCCCTGCAAGGCAACACGCTGGTAGCGATTGTTGGGCAGGACGATAGCGTGCCCGATGAGCACTGCGTCTCTTCCATCGTGTGGGGGTCGCATCTGGCCGATAACAGCTGGAATCCGTTCGATAACCCGGCGAGCAAATAGCTTGTTTCCAATACGTGAGGACACGGCTTGCGTATCGTGAACGCGCCCGGCGCCGGGCGCTGAAAACTCCACCTGCATGAGCTGGTGCAAGGGCAAACGCAACAGTTCCTCAAGCGTGAGGGGATGGGCATGCGCTGACGTGCTCAGCCCCAGGGCCAGCAAAGGTCCGATCCAGCAAGACGATCTGCCAGCCAGACGGAGTGTAATTTGGCTAATAAAAAGCATATGAATCCGGAATCAAAAGCGGTAATCCAGTTTCATGCGAAGGGTTCTGCCATCCTGTTCCAACGCGTTCTGCCAGTTGATGTCGGAACCAGGATGCGCGTAACGGATGTTGAACAAATTGTAGATGCCCAGCGACGCCTCCAGCCCTTTCGCCCACTTGTCCGAGCTCAGCTGAAGATTGGACAGCCAGTAAGCATCCAGGTCCATGCCATCCATCGCCTGACGCTTGCTGGAATACTGAAGTTCGTAGCCCAGCCGCAGTCCGGTCGAATACAGTGGCCCGGAAAAATTGAGCTTGCCCAGTAGTTGAGGCGAGTTGGCCAGCCCGAGCCCGCTCGTATAAGCCACATCCTGATAGGACACGCTGCCGCGCAGGCGTCCGCCCCAGCCCCAGGTCTTGTCGGCGGACAGCTCCATCCCCTTGGCGTCTACATCCTCACCAGACTGGTATTGCGAAAGCCCGCTGACCGTATCCGTGCCCAGCGTGATCAGCCCCTTCATCGACCATTGATAGAGCGATCCACGCACACGCAGGTTCTGGCCTATGCGCTGATCCATCACCAATTCCAGAGTATCGATCGTTTCGCCGTCCAGCGAGGGATTAGCAATCTGGGACACCCCATCATCGAAATTTCGCTCGAAAACGTTGGGGGCTCGATGGGCGCGGCCATACAGTGCTTTAAGGGTGGTGTCGGGGGTGGCCCGCCAGATCAGCGCAGCGCGCGGAATGAGATCGGTGCCGGTGAGACTATTGCGATCCAGTCGCAGTCCCAGAGTCGCGGTCACGGTTTGACTCATCGTCCACTCGTCCTGGACATAGATGCCCGCGCGCCATCCCGAGTCAGGTATGGCAAGATTGTTGGACGGATCAACATAGTCCACGTAGGTCTGGTCCTGCCGAGCATTGTCCTGCGCCTCGATCCCCAGCATCAGTTTGTGGCCGGCCCACGCCGTGGAAAGCAGGCGCGCCTCGATCCCCTGCCAGTTGCTGTAACCTGTGGAGAAGTTGGGCGCACCCTCATTGACAAAAAATCCGGTATAGCGTGCCCGGCCCATAAATATGCGGCCCGACAGCTGCAGCGTATCGTTCAGAAAGTGGTCCTGATACTGAAGTTGAGACAGGAGATAGCGATCCCGCTGATACTGGCCGGGCACCAGCGGATCGGAAAAGTAGGCGGCAGTCGGATCGTCCTTGCGGCGATCGCCGTAACTGAGATCGAACGACCACGCTCCCCGACCCAGACGGGTGAAAAAGCTCTTGTCCTTTTCACCGTCCATGCCGGCGGCCACGCCGGACACATCGCTGCCACCGGGCCCCGCGCCGGGGTAATCGAAGACACGGTCTTCGCCTGCGGCCTTGTAAGCCGAAACGGATACCAGCACATCAAGCCCGTTATCCAGTGTCTTGCCCCAGGTGGCCCGTCCTTCCCGCCCGGCCCCGGGACTCTGGTAGGAAACCGCCGCCTCGGAGCCATCGACCCCGGCCCCGCTGCGCGTCACCACATTGACCACGCCAAACAGGGCGTTCTGTCCATACACCGCCCCGCCCGGTCCGGGGATGAATTCAATGCGCTCGATCAGATCCATGTCGAGTGGCAATGCCCGGCCAAAGGACGCGGCGTCGAACACCACATCGTTCCAGCGGTTGCCGTCCACGGTGAGCAGCACGCGCGTATTGGCATCGCCGGGCAGGCCAAAACCGCGCGTACCCACATAGCTGTACTGGCGGTCGTAGCTGGAATGGATGCCGGGCAGGCTGGCCAGGGCATCGGCCAGCGTACGCCAGCCAAAAGCCTTGATCTCACTGCGGGTGATGACGCTGACCGCTGCGGCGACCGCTTCCTGCTTCTGCTCGTACTTGGACGCGCCGATGATGCTGACATCCATCAGCTGTTCCAGGCTCAACTGGGTAATGTCTGTGCCGGTGGCAGCGGATAATGGCGACGCGTCCAGCATGAGCAGACAGCCCAGAACGGAGGCGGCCAGGCGCAATCGACTGCCTTGTCTCACACGGCACGGCATAGCGCGTTTTGCCTGAGGACCGGGACGATTGCAGCGAACAAAATGAGGCTCTTTTTCATGTAATGCAGTCTTGTGCTATCCAGAACGGTTTTCGGCCGGATCAGAATCAATCCATCAGTCACGGCTGTTCAATCGGCAGCAGGCGCATTTACTGAATAGGGGCGTGCACATTTTTGCGCACCCGTTTACCCGGAAAATTTAAGGCTGCAGGGGGTGGGAGGCGTTCAGGTCACGCCAATAGCGTGTTATTCGGGACGGGCAAGGCGCAATGCATCCGCGAGCAGACGCGCCAACCGTTGTGCGGCGGCCTGAACCGGCTCTCCCGCGACGTCACCCGGTTTCACCGTCGCGATTTCGATGCCATACAGATCGATCCGTGGCGGCAGGCTATTCAAGGCCTGCGCCAGAGACAGCGCGTCGAGCACGCCGACACCATGGCTCGACAGGCCATGGCCATACCCGGGCCAATCCTGGCGATCGAAGCGCTGGATGTGTCCGACCTGTGCGCCACTTTGCATGGCATCGATCAGGATGACCCAGTCGGCGTTGTCCAGTTGCGGGATGAGGCTGGCGCCAGGGCGGTCCAGCTTGTGGCAGTCGACATCGGTCGGCACACCGTTTGCCAGCAAGGCATCAACGGTCAGCCAGCCGGCCTGGTCATCGCCGGAGGGCGAGCCGATGCCGAGAATGCGCACGCGGTTCACCCGCGCTTGACGTTCATGCGCAGAAAATGGGTGGCGCAGGAGATGCAGGGATCGTAATTGCGGATGACCTGTTCGCAGTGCAGGCGCAATGCGTCATCCGGCTGGTCAAGCCCGAAGGCCAGCAGCGACAGCCGTAAATCCTCCTCGATGCGCGCCTGGTTCTGGCTGGTGGGCGGCACGATGCGCGCGTTGACCACACTGCCGTCGGCATCCATGCTGTAGCGATGCCACAGCAGGCCGCGTGGTGCTTCGGTGCAGCCGGTGGCCACGCCGGCGCGCGGCGTGACCGTCACATACGGTGAATCCGGTACCTGATAGTCTGCCAGCAGACGTTGTGCTTCGTGCAGCGCCAGCAGGATTTCCACCGCCCGTGCCAGCAGACTGTGGAACAGGTTGCGGCTGGGTAGCGTGAACCCGATGTCGGCCAGCAGCGCGCTGACGAAATCGGGCAACTGCCCACGGTTCAGATTGAGTCGGGCCAGCGGCCCCACCAGATAAGGCTGTTGCTGATAGCGGCTGAACAAGGCGGTGGAAAAGACTTCATGGTGCTCGACAAAATGCGCATCGAAATCCGCTGGCGGAATGCGCTGCCCGTCACTCACGGCGATATCGCCCGTTTCGATGGCGTAATCGCTTGCATGGCTGGTGGCCACACTAAGAAAGTCCTGATCGCCCTGCGGGACCGCAATGCCGGCCGCCCAACGCACCAGCGCTTCGGCCTCGGGCAGCGCGGCACGCAGCCTGTCGCGCATGGCCTGAACCCGGGACAGTGGCGGCGCACGATGGAAGCCGCCCACGCGTATGCCTACCGGATGCACCGAACGCGCACCGAACAGCTCCATCAGATCATTGCCCAATGCCTGAATGCGCAGGCCGCGGCGACGCTGTTGCAGCCAAAAAAGTCCGGTGCAGCCAGCAGGTGTATGTGCAGGCTGTGGCTCTGGATCCACTCGCCGCAATAGAACACCCGGCGCATGGCGCGCGCCCACGGGCTCAGCTCGACGCCGAACAGCTGCTCCAGCGCCTGCGCCGCAGTGACCTGGTAGGCCACCGGGCAGATGCCGCAGATGCGCGCCACCATGTCGGGGATTTCGGTGTAATGACGCCCTTCCAGAAACGCCTCGAAGAAACGCGGCGGCTCGAAGATGCGCAGGCGCAGTTCGGTGATCTCGCCATTGTCGATGCGCAGATCAAGCGCGCCCTCGCCTTCCACCCGCGTCAGCACGGGTACATGGATGGCAACCGATCGTTTCTGTTCAGTCATCGCGTGGTTTCAGCTTGTTGGCCGCGGCCAGAAAAACCGGCGCCTGGCTGTTGATCGACTGGAAGCGCTGCACAATGGCTTGCGGCGTCAGTCCCAGCAGTTTGAATTGCCCGGCCAGCGCATCGGTGTTGGCGTTTTCGGCCGGCCCGTAGCAGCCATAACAGTCGCGCCCGAGGCTTGGGCAGAGGGCGCCGCAACCGGCCCGCGTCACCGGCCCCATGCAGGCAATGCCCTGGCTGACCATGACGCAGCCGTAATTGCGCCGCTTGCATTCGGTGCACACCTTGTCGGCGTTGTCGTGCGGCGCCACCCCGAGCAACAGGGCATTCACCACCGCCAGTATCTGCGCGCTGCTGACCGGGCAGCCCCACAGTTCGAAGTCGACTTTGACATGCGCTGCAATCGGGGTCGAGCGCTCCAGACTGGCAATCGCATCGGGATGGCTGTAAATCTGCGCGATCCATTGCGCGCCGTTGGCCTGGTTGCGCAGCCCCTGTATGCCGCCCGAGGCGGCACAGGCGCCGATAGCGATCAGCAGACGACTGTGGGCGCGAACATGCTGAATCCGCTCCAGGTCTTCCGGCGTCGACACGCTGCCTTCGACAAACGCCACCTCCACCTCGGTATCCGGATCAAGCGACCCGGCTTCGGCGAAATGCACCAGTTCGACCCGCTCGACGAGCGTGAGCAGGTCTTCGCCCAGGTTGAGAAACGCCAGCTGGCAGCCATCGCAGGAGCTGAACTTGTGCACCGCTACGCGCGGTTTGCCGGAATGAGCAGTAGATGCGTTCATCAAAACCCCCGGTGTGCCAGCAAGGACTTGACCTGGGCCCAGCCGAATACCGGGCCATCCCGACACACGAACGCGCCGCCCAGCTGGCAATGGCCGCAGCGCCCCACGGCGCATTGCATGTTGCGCTCCATGCTCAGGAACAAGCGCGATTCGGGCAAACCGCGTTGCAACAGATTGTCCGCCGCGGCCTGCATCATGCCTTCCGGTCCGCACATCATCGCCGTCGCGCGGGCCGGATTGAAACGCGCCAGTGAAAACAGTTCCGACACCCGACCCACATGCCAGGGCCACAGCGCAGCGCCCTCGCTGGCCGCAACCAGCACCTGGGTATTCGGCATGTCTGCCCAGCGATCGTATTGCTCGCGCCAGATCAGGTCTTCGGCGTGCTTCACCCCTTGAATGATGACCAACTTGCCGTAGCGTTCCCGCCGTTTGAGTATGTAGTGAATGACCGACACCACCGGCGCGCAGCCGAGCCCGCCGGTCACCAGCACGATGTCGTTGCCGCCCACTTCCTGTAGCGGCCAGCCGCGTCCGAACGGTCCGCGCAGTCCCACCTGGTCACCGGGCTTCAGTGCAGCGAGGCCTTGCGTGACGCGTCCGAGCGCCCGGATGGTGTGACCGATGCCATCGCGGTCGCCGGGATCGGACATGATGGAAATCGGTGCCTCGCCCACGCCAGGCAGATACAGCATGTTGAACTGGCCCGGCGCGGACCGGTACGCCGCCTGGGCCGCCGCATCATCGAGGCGAAGTCGCAGGGTGAAGATAGTCGGCGATTCCTGGATGCGTGACACCACGGTGGCGGCGTGTGGTGGCCCGGCATCGATGTTGCGCGCCGCTTTCATGGCTGTGCCCCACTTGTCGTCAACGCGGCCACTTCCTCGGTCAGGTCGATGCCGACCGGACACCAGGCGATGCAGCGGCCGCAACCGACACAGCCGCTGCGGCCATACTGGTCGTGCCAGGTCGCCAGCTTGTGAATCAGCCACTGACGGTAGCGACTGCGGATGTCGGGCCGCACATTGAATCCGTGCAAATGGCCATGCGCTTCGCCAAAACAGGAATCCCAGATTCGTTCATGCTCACTGGATTGCCCACCCAGGTCCGGCGCATCCATTTCGGCATGGCAAAAGCAGGTTGGACACACGGCCGTGCAGTTGCCGCACGCCAGGCAACGCGCGGCCACCTCATCCCAGCGTGGATGTTCCAGATTGCGCATGAGCACGTCGCGCACATTGCGCCCGGGCAAGCTGCGCATCTGCCGTGCGGCGGCGTCCTCACCCTGTTGTTGAACGGCCTTGAGCTGTTGCGGCGTGGCGGCCGACAACCCCAGCGCGCTGAGGACGGCGACGCCTTTCGCGCTACCCGCCCGGGTCACGAAACCGTCTGCCAGTTCTGCCAGTGCGATGTCATGGCCGTCCACCGGTGTCGGTCCGTCGCCGGTGGACGCGCAAAAACAGGTTGCCCCCGGCTCGGCGCATTGAACGGCGACCAGAAACAGGTTCGCTCGCCGTTCGGCATAGTGCTGATCACGCCGGTTGGCCTGCAGGAAATGGGCATCCTGCAGGTTCAAGGCAGCCAAATCGCACGCGCGCACTCCGATCAGGGCCTGCAAGGGCGGGCTCGGCAGCACGGCCACAAATCCCAGTGCGCCCGCTTCATCGCGCTCTGCGCGCCACAGCGATTCACGCGGTGCAAAAACGAGCGGCTTGATGGCCTGCGGACCGTTGGCCCAGGCGAAATAGCGGTTGAGGGGATCCTGCGTAATCCGGTAGTGCCCGGGTGCCTGTTCGGCCTGCAAGCCGCGTGGCAAGGCATCGGCCCGATCCAGTTCGCGCATGACGATGGCTCCGTTCTCCACGGTCGGGCCCAAGCACTGGTAGCCATGCGCCATCAGGGCCGCCACCAGCAGGTGTAATTGCGAGAGCGGTAAAAAACCGGCTGGCTCGCTCTGGAAAGACGGTGAATGGCTGCGCGTTGGCATGATTACAGTGTATGCAAAAAGTCACCGGACCGAACAACATTTTTACGCTGCACAAATGCGCGGCAGCATCCTGAAAAGCATCGAGCCAGTTCGTTATAATGCGTTTTTCGCTGTTATGGAGGACTGTGTCATGCAGCAACAACTCGATGTGTTCGTCGCTTCTCTGACCTCTTTCTGGACGCAACTGGCAAGCTTCGTCCCGCAGCTGCTGGCAGCCCTGGTACTGCTGTTTGTCGGCTGGCTGATTGCCAACCTGGTGCGCACCGGCGTCATGAAACTGCTCGACGTATTGCGCTTTGACAGCCTCGCCGATAAAACCGGCATTGAAGCGTTTCTCAAACAGGGACATCTCGACATTTCCCTGTCGCGCCTGCTCGCCAAACTGGCTTACTGGATCGTGATTCTGGTCGTGGTGGTCACCGTATCCAACAGCCTCGGCCTGCACATGGTGGCGGAACTGTTCAACAAGGTCGTGTTTTACATACCCAATGTGATCGTTGCCATTCTGGTGCTGGTATTCGGTGTGCT
>CAJDTZ010000033.1_pt1 | contig 18006 bp, 14 predicted proteins | sample 7390551 | NCBI WGS metagenome assembly CAJDTZ01 (sample SAMEA7055662, study PRJEB34461) | soil metagenome | biome: terrestrial ecosystem; feature: Peninsula; material: soil | place: Antarctica | collected 2016 | reverse complement strand
TTGGCCACCGCCGCTGGACCGACGCGCAGATCGCCGACAACTGGAGTCCGTTCCAGCGCATGGCGGTGGAGTTCTTCGAAGACTGCCGCGTCGAGACCTTGCTGATCCGTGAATATCCCGGCCTGCGCCGGCTTTTTCTCGCGCAGCACCCGCATCCGCTCGAAGACGCCTGCGACCCTGAAACCACGTCCTGCCTGCGTCACCGGCTGACGATGCTGTCGCGTGCGCTGCTCGATCCGGAGCATGGCTACCACGACCTCAAGCTGCTGGATTTTGTGCAGCAATTCCACGCGCTGATGGCACCGGATGCGTCGGGGCAGCAGGCGTCCAGCACCCAGGATATCGCCGCACTGGCGTTGAGCTACGTGGCGCAAACCCGACTGCAGAGCGACCAGTTCGCCAAAGTGCATTTCGACAACACCGTGGTCGATTATCGTGACGACAATCGGCACATGTGGCGCTTCATCGAAGCCGGCGACGAGGAAGAATCGTTCGACGAGGAACGCAAGATCGAGCCGGATCAGGAAATCAAGGGCCTGCCACCGCGCCATTACCCGGAATGGGATTACAGCAGCCAGACCTATCGACCCGACTGGGTCAGCGTGTACGAGGCGCTGCATCCCAACGGCCAGGCGGCCGACATCGACCGCCTGCTGGCCAAGCATGGCGCGCTGGCCAAACAGCTGAAGAAAATGCTCGACCTGCTGAAGCCGCAGAACAAGGTGCGCATTCGTTATCAGGAAGAAGGCAGCGAGCTCGATCTGGACGTCGCCATTCGTTCGCTGATCGACTTCAAGGGCGGCGCCACGCCCGATCCGCGCATCAACATGAGCCACCGCACCGATGGCCGCGACATCGCCGTGATGCTGCTGCTGGATTTGTCGGAATCGCTCAACGAAATTCTTGAACTGAGCCAGGAAGCGGTGTCACTGCTGGCCTGGGCGATTGAACAACTGGGCGATTCGTTTGCCATCGCCGGCTTCCATTCCAACACCCGCCATGACGTGCGCTACCTGCACATCAAGGGCTATGGCGAACACTTCAACGACGACGTCAAGGCACGGCTGGCGGCGATGGAGGCGGGCTACTCCACCCGCATGGGCGCCGCAATGCGCCACGCCGCGCATTATCTGGGCAGCCGCACCGCCGACAAGAAGCTCATGCTCATTCTCACCGACGGCCAGCCCTCCGACGTCGACGCCCAGGACGAGCGCCGGCTGATCGAGGATGCGCGCCAGGCGGTCAAGGAGCTCGATCAGGACGGCATCTTCACCTACTGCATCAGCCTCGACCCCAAGGCCGACGAATACGTCGGCGACATCTTCGGCAACCACTACACTGTGATCGATCACATCGAGCGTCTGCCGGAGCGCCTGCCGCAACTGTTCATGGCGCTGACGAAGTAGGCCCGACATTTATCATTCATCTGGATACCCATCATCATGACCACAACACCTGCCTGCCCCCAATGCACTCTGGAAAACACCTATCAGGACGGCGCCAATCATGTCTGCGCGGACTGCGGTTATGAGTGGCCGATCGTGGATGCGACCGAAGCCGATGGCCAAGCGGACAGGGTCATCAAGGACGCCAACGGCAACGTGCTGGCCGATGGCGACACCGTGGCATTGATCAAGGACCTCAAGGTGAAGGGCTCGTCCATTACGCTGAAAGTGGGCACCAAGATCAAGGGCATCCGCCTGGTCGACGGCGACCATGAAGTGGATTGCAAAACCGACGCCGGCAACATGATGCTGAAGGCCTGCTATCTGAAGAAGGTCTGAATGCGGCAGAGCCTGCGCGCCTCCGGAAGCCCCGCCACGTGAACGTCGCACTGCGCTAACCGACTTCAGCTGGTTGGTTGCCGAGTGTCCAGCGCGAGGAATCGGAAACCCATTGCAGCAGGTCATCGAAGGGCATCGGCTTTCCGATGTAGAACCCCTGGCCCATATCGCAGCCGCTCTCGACAAGCGCGGCAAGTTGTTCGTCGGTCTCGATGCCCTCTGCAACGACGGGAATGTTCAGGCTGTGTCCCATGGCGATGATCGCGACGACGAGGGTGGCGTCTCCCGAGTCGACGGTCATGTCGCGGACGAAGGACTGGTCGATCTTGAGTTTGTCGATCGGATAGCGCTTCAGGTAACTGAGGCTGGAATAGCCGGTGCCAAAGTCGTCGATGGCGATTCTTACGCCCATCTCGTGCAATTCGTCCAGGGCCGTGGCTACGCCGCTGAGCTCGTCCATCAGCACGTTTTCGGTGATTTCCAGTTCCAGCATGCCGGGATCGAGATTCGATTGCCGCAGCGCCTCACGGACGGTGCTGACCAGATCGCCTTGCATGAATTGTCGTGGCGAGATGTTGACCGCGACCATGAGAGGCGTCCCCAGCGCCTGCTGCATCAGGGCGGCGTCGCGGCAGGCGGTTTCCAGTACCCATTGGCCCATCGGGATGATCAGGCCGGTATCTTCGGCCAGCGGAATGAAATCGGCGGGCGAGACGAGCTGGCCATTGGCGCGGCGCATGCGCAGCAAGGCTTCGACGCCGTATACGGCGTCTGACTTCAGGTCGACCTTGGGCTGGTAAAACAGCGAGAAGCCGTTGTTGTCGAGAGCGAGGTGCAGGTCCCGCTCGAAGCTCAGGCGATTGGCGCCGCCACTATCGATCGCGCGGCTGAACACCTTGAATCCGTTGCGGCCGTGTTCCTTGACCCAGTACATGGCCACATCGGCACAGCGCAACAATTCGTGCAGGGTCTCGCCATCGGCGGGATACAGGCTGACCCCGACGCTTGCGGTAATGTGCACTTCCTGGACGCCGACATTGATGGGCGGCGTCAAGACATGACGTATGCGTTCGAGTACGGTTTGGGCGCCCGTCTCATCGCTGTCCGGCAGCAGCAGCACGAATTCATCCCCGCCCATCCGGGCCAGCGTATCAGCGGGGCGCAGGCAGGACTGGATGCGCTCGACGAATTGCTTGAGCAACAGGTCGCCGATGTGATGCCCCATCGAGTCGTTGATATGCTTGAAGCGGTCGATGTCCAGCATGGCCAGCGCAAAGTGGGAATCGGGATGTCGCTTGTGCTGCTCGATCGCCACCGTCACCCGGTCATCGAGCAGGACGCGGTTGGGCAATCCGGTCAGCATGTCGTGCAGGGCGATGTGACGGATGTATTCTTCGGCGCGCTTCTGTTCCGAGATGTCGTAGGCGATACCGAGATAGCCCTGCAGGGTATCGTTCTCGTCACGCAGTGCGGTTATCGACAGCCGCACCGGAAAACGCGAGCCGTCCTTGCGGACATAGGTCCACTCGTGTTCTTCCTGGAAGTGGGTTTGGGCCTTGGCCACGAACACCTCGAAACCGGGCGCCACCGGACGACCAAGTTCCTCGCTCAAACCCCGGGCGCGTTCGCTGATTTCATCGGTGTCGTGGAATACCGCTGGCGTGGCCTTGCCAACCAGTTCGTCGGCGCGATACCAGAGCATGCGCTCGGCGGCCTGGTTGAAGCTCAGGATGGTGCCGTCCACATCGGTGGAGATGATCGAGTACGCGGCACTTTCGACGATCGAGCTGCGCAGTCGGTTGGAGTGCTCCAGTTTCTTCAACAGGTTTCTTTCCTCGGTGATGTCCCGATAGGTGACGGCGATGCCCTGGGGCATGGGCACGGCCTGGCGCAGGTAGGTCTGGAACTCTCCTGCGTCGTTGGCCCAGGACACCTCGTCGACCTGTAGCTCGCCGGTAAGGGCGACCTGCCTGTATTGGGCGAACACCTCGCCGCGCTCGGGGAAGGTCTGCAGATAGGCCTTCCCCAGCAGGTTCCGCGCCTGTTTTCCGTAGGCCAGCCTGGGCATCGACTCGGCCGCCCGGTTCAGATATACGCACTGGAAATCGACGATGTCACCTGCCGCATTGCGCACGCTTTCATAAATCACGAACGGGTCGGGGCTGGATTGCATCGCTACATCAAAGCGGGTCTTGGTGGCGCTTTCGGAAGCATGGGCGCGGGCGATATCTTGCAGCAGCGGCTGGACGCGCCAACGGACGATCCACAGCCCCAGGCTTACCATGATCAGGATGAGTGGCAGGGCGATCAGCAGTTCATATAAAGCGGTTTGCTCGCGCTGTGGAAAACACAGCAGCCGTTTCGGGTCGAGACGGGTGCACATCGGCAGCGTGCCGGTACGGCCCCAGTGGTTGGCCTCGGCGAAAATCTTGTCCAACTGCTGCAGCCGCTGCTCGAATACCAGAAACCCTTCCGGCGCATTGGGAGTCGGCCGGCTGACCGGCACGCGCACCCGCAGGACATACCCCTGGTCCCAGGCCAGCGCGGCATCGGTATCCGTTCGGAGCCGGAAAAAGCGTGTCGTGTCGGGGAGCAGGTGTCCGGCCAGGATCCAGCGCTGTTGACCGCTTTCCACCGCGATCCCGCTGAACAGCTGTTGCGCGAGCAGTTCCTCGGCCAGGCGCGAGGACTGCATCCCGGATGCGGGGGCGCCGGGACGCCCGATCAAGCGGATGGCCAGTTCGCTCAGCGTCGGGGTCATGCCGATTCCGCGCGCGCGCTGGATACGGTTATCCAGCGAGGTATCGATGTGCGAGCGGATGGCATCCAGCGAGTGCGACATGTCCGTGCCGGCCTGGTTGCGGACGGTTTCCTGCAGAAACGAGACGCCGGCCAGGCCGGTAGCCAGCGCCGTGACGAACAATACCAGCAGGGTTGTTCGATAGACCTGCGCACCCTGCTGTACAACGCTGGGGTTGTCGGGATGTTGCCGGCACTTCAGGGCAAGACACTGCAGGCCCAGTCCCAGCACGAACAGGCCGATGGCGGTGGGAAGCGACATCCAGAGCAGCCCGCTGCTGGCATACAGGGACTCGAAAACCAGCTGGAAATCGAGCCAGTAGCCAATGGCCGCGATCGCGCCCATTGCCAGCAGAACGACTGCCAGCACTTCGGCAAGAATCCGGGCCTTGCGGGAGTCGGCCCGCTGGAGGGCCAGCATCCCGATGCCGAATACAATGAATCCGGCCGTGGTCTGATGCGCCATGTGACCCGAGGCCGCCAACTGCGAACCCAGCGCGGGCAACAGGAACTCGATGCCGAAATCGCGGCCGGTCAGCAGCTCGACCATGCGCGCGCCGGCCAGCAACAGAACCAGCCAGACGAGCAGCCTGTGCGTGATGGAAACCGGTCGGCTCGCCGATATCGGGTAGGTCAGCAAGGACAGGCCGCCCAACACGAAACAGAGCGCCGTGGCGGGCACCATGGGTTTCCAGTCGGGGTTGATGCGCGTCAGCAAGGGGAAGTCGGCGATCCAGCCGAACAGCCCCAGCCCGCCCAATATCAAAGCGAGCAGGCCCGGGAGCATATAAACGTATCCAAAACGGGCGCTTGGCGAGTCAGTCATTCATCCCTTACATGCATGGCAGGTTGAACCGTATTCAGTATGCCGCATTTTTAGTACGACACCGGATTGCCGGACACTGCCGGGCCACCCGCCCATGCGATCGTTCCCGGGCTGCCTGCATGGCGATCGACTGCCGCTGTCCCTGTTTTCTTGCTGCGAATCTATTTTTTCTTGCTTCGCGGGCCCGGCCTGGCGTCCTCCCGCCCCAGCAGGTAATCGAGAAATGCCCGCGCCACCACCGACAACTGTCGGCCAGCCGGATAGACGGCGTACCAGTGGCGCAGGATGGGAAAGCTCTCGACATCGAGCACGGCAAACTGGTCGGGTTGGTTCAGTGTGAGCGCGTGGCGCGAGAGGGCGGAGATGCCCAGCCCGGCGAGAATGGCCTGTTTGATGGCTTCGTTGCTGCCCAGTTCCAGGTGCGGGTGGATGTTGAGGCCGTGTCCGCTGAAGAGTCGCTCGATGGCGTTGCGCGTGCCGGAGCCTTTTTCCCGCATCAGCCAGGGTTCCCTGGCGATTTGCCCGAGCGGAATCTTTTTCTTGTTTGCCAGCGGATGATCCGGCGCGGCGAGCACGATGATGGGGTTGTCCATGATGGGGGTGGCGACGACGTCGATGTCGTCCGGCGGCTGGCCGACAAAATAGAGGTCGTCGAGGTTGTCGGCGATGCTGGCCAGCACCTGTTCCTTGTTGGTGACGCGCAGGCTGACGTCGATGCCGGGATACAGCTTGGAAAACTCTCCCAGCAGGCGCGGCGCGAAATACGACGCGGTGGTGATCGCCATCAGGCGCAGTTGCCCCTGTTTCAGGCCCTGCCGGTCGGCCACCGACATGGTGTAGTGATTGAGGATGTCGAAGATCTGGCGGGCGGCCAGCGCCAGTTGCTGGCCGTCCGGGGTCAGGTGGATTTTTTTGCCGACCTGTTCCACCAGCGGCACGCCAATTTGCTCGGTCAGCTTTTTCATCTGCATGGAGACGGTGGGCTGGGTCAGAAAAAGCTCTTCGGACGCGCGCGTGAAACTGCTCAGGCGGGCGATGGCTTCGAAGATTTCGAGCTGACGGAAGGTGGTGTGACGGTGCATGGAATGTCGCCTGGTCAACTAGATGCATAGATTATAGTCTATGCATCAGATAGAAATTATCGACTGTTATTGATGGTTGAATGCCTGCATGATGCTGTCCATCGTGTCAGGCCGCTGGGGCGTCACACGGAAAACCGACCCCTTATTTGTAGGAGGAATTATGGCTGTTAAAACCTATAACGCTGGTGTGAAAGAGTATCGCCAGACTTACTGGACCCCGGAATACACCCCGCTGGATACCGACCTTCTGGCCTGTTTCAAGATCACCCCGCAACCCGGCGTGGATCGTGAAGAAGTTGCCGCTGCGGTGGCCGCCGAATCGTCGACCGGTACCTGGACCACGGTGTGGACCGATCTGCTGACCGACCTGGATTACTACAAGGGTCGCGCCTACCGCATCGAAGATGTGCCTGGCGACGACACCTGCTTCTATGCCTTCGTGGCTTACCCGATCGACCTGTTCGAAGAAGGTTCGGTCGTCAACGTGCTGACCTCGCTGGTTGGTAACGTGTTCGGCTTCAAGGCGCTGCGCGCCCTGCGTCTGGAAGACATCCGCTTCCCGATCGCCTACGTCAAAACCTGTGGCGGCCCGCCCGCTGGTATCCAGGTCGAACGTGACCGCATGAACAAGTATGGCCGTCCGCTGCTGGGCTGTACCATCAAGCCGAAACTGGGTCTGTCCGCCAAGAACTACGGCCGCGCTGTGTACGAGTGTCTGCGTGGTGGTCTGGACTTCACCAAGGACGACGAAAACGTCAACAGCCAGCCGTTCATGCGTTGGCGTGACCGTTTTGCCTTCGTGCAGGAAGCCACGCTGAAAGCCGAGCGCGAGACCGGCGAGCGCAAGGGTCACTACCTGAACGTGACCGCGCCGACCCCGGAAGAGATGTACAAGCGCGCCGAATTTGCCAAGGAAATCGGCGCTCCGATCATCATGCACGACTACCTGACCGGCGGTCTGACCGCTAACACGGGTCTGGCCAACTGGTGTCGTGACAACGGCATGCTGCTGCACATTCACCGCGCCATGCACGCCGTGCTCGACCGCAACCCCCACCACGGTATTCACTTCCGCGTGCTGACCAAGGTGCTGCGTCTGTCGGGTGGTGATCACCTGCACTCCGGTACCGTCGTGGGCAAGCTGGAAGGCGACCGCGAAGCAACGCTGGGCTGGATCGACACCATGCGTGACGAGTTCATTGCGGAAGACCGTTCGCGCGGCCTGTTCTTCGATCAGGACTGGGGTTCCATGCCTGGCGTGATCCCGGTTGCATCCGGTGGTATTCACGTGTGGCACATGCCCGCACTGGTTGCCATCTTCGGTGACGACTCCGTGCTGCAGTTTGGTGGCGGTACGCTCGGCCACCCCTGGGGCAACGCTGCTGGCGCCGCCGCCAACCGCGTCGCGCTGGAAGCTTGTGTGGAAGCACGCAACGAAGGCCGTGCCATCGAAAAAGAAGGCAAGGAAATTCTGACCGCTGCTGCTGCTCACAGCCCCGAACTCAAGATCGCCATGGAAACGTGGAAAGAGATCAAGTTCGAGTTCGACACCGTCGACAAGCTGGACGTTGCTCACAAGTAATATTGCGTTGATCGCACGGTTATCCCGGATGGCACCTTGGGTGCAGTCCGGGAACCAGAGCCCAATTTGAAAGGAAATGAAATGTCTGAAGTAATGGATTACAAAAGCCGCGTGAGCGATCCCGCCAGCCGCAAATTCGAGACCTTCTCCTACCTGCCCGCGATGAGTGCGGACGGCATCAAGAAGCAGGTCGAGTATCTGGTGAAAAAAGGCTGGAACCCGGCCATTGAGCACACCGAACCCGAGTACCTGATGGATTCGTACTGGTACATGTGGAAGCTGCCGATGTTTGGTGAAACCGATGTGGCACGCATCCTGAGTGAAGCCGAAGCCTGTCACAAGGCCAACCCGAACAATCACGTTCGTCTGGTCGGCTATAACAACTTCAACCAGTCGCAGGGCGCGGCCATGGTGATTTTCCGCGGCAAAACTGTTTAAGCAGCGGATAGGCTGAAATGCCAAGCCCTCGCTGCCTGGTCCCGGTGCCCGTATAGGGTGCCAGACCGGACGGTCGAGGGCTTTTTTTGTCTGTCGCAAATCCCCAGGCTGCTTGCTAAGCTGTCTGTGTATTTGCGATCCCCAACATGGAGCCGTCATGAGCAATATTGTCGACCAGTACCGCATCACCGAAGCACCGTATTACCGTCCCGTTGCCGACGAAGTGGAGCTGTACGAAGCCGCTTACTCGGTGCGCATGCCGATGATGCTCAAGGGCCCGACCGGTTGCGGCAAGACGCGCTTCGTCGAGTACATGGCGCACAAACTGGGCAAGCCGCTAATCACCGTGGCGTGTAACGAAGACATGACGGCATCCGATCTGGTGGGGCGTTTTCTGCTGTCCGCGTCCGGTACCGAATGGCAGGATGGTCCGCTCGCCATTGGCGCGCGACATGGCGCCATCGTTTATCTGGACGAAGTGGTGGAAGCACGCCAGGACACCACCGTGGTGATCCACCCGCTGACCGACAACCGGCGCGTGCTGCCGCTGGAAAAGAAGGGCGAGCTGGTGCATGCCCACCCCGATTTCCAGATTGTGATTTCGTACAACCCCGGCTACCAGAGCCTGATGAAGGATCTCAAGCAGTCGACCAAGCAGCGTTTCGGCGGCCTTGATTTTACCTACCCCGATCACGGCATCGAAACCGAGATCGTGACGCACGAATCCGGTGTCAACGCCGAAGTCGCCGGCAAGCTGGTGTCGATTGCCGAGCGCAGCCGCAACCTCAAGGGCCATGGTCTGGATGAAGGCTTGTCCACCCGCATGCTGATTTACGCAGGCTCGCTGATTGCCACAGGCGTCGATCCAATGGCCGCTTGCCGCGTGGCACTGGTGCGCCCGATTACCGACGATCCCGATATGCGCGATGCGCTGGACGCCGCGGTTTCGACGTTCTTTTGATGGGGAAGCGGTGAGCGGTGAGCAGCAAGCGGATAAATCGCTGACCTCGCCCTTCACCGCTCACAGTTCACCGTTCACCACTCACGAGCCAAACATGCCATGTCGAGCAAACTCGAAGACTACGCAGAACTGCTGGAAGACCTGACGCCGCATTCCCGGGAGGCCCTGAACGGCGCCTGGCACGACGCTACCAAGGTGTTCTCGCCGCGCGGACTGGATAACTACCTCAAGGGCGTGTCGGCGATTCATGGCCTGGGACGCGGTGATTCGCTAGTGGAGACCTGGATCGAAAATGCGCCGATGGTGGCGAAAGAGGTGGGCGAGGACGTGGTGGCCGATCTCGCCACCGCCTCGCTGATGCTGGCGTCGAAAACCTCGGGCGCCGTGATCGAACTGCTGCTCGCCACCGCGCCGACTGCCGCCAACCGGCTCGGCGATTCGGCGCTGTTCCTCAAATATCTGCAATTCATCAACACCCTGATCGCGCAGGCCCCGCGCGGCGTGCGGCCGATGCTCGACAAGCTGGAAGTGCTGTTCAAGCACCTGACGCTGGGCGGCCTGCGACGCTGGGCGCTGTGGGGTGCGCATGCGCACCGCACCAACTACGAAGAGCAGATCCATTACTTCGGCCTCGAATCGAAAGAATCGCTGGCGATGTTGCAGAAGGAGCGCAAAGGCACGCTGCTGGTCGATGTGCAGCGCCGCATCAACATGTATCTGCGGGCACTGTGGGCACGCGACTTTTTCATGCGCCCCACCTCGGGCGACTTCGAGGCGCGCGAAGGCTATCGACCCTACATCGAGGACTATCTGCTGCATCTGCCGGATGCATTCGATGACTTCACGATAGAAGGGCAGGAGCCGGTGCCCGGCATTGAGCTTTATCGTGCCACCGCCGCACATTGCGCCGCGCACATTGTCGAAACCCGGGTGCCGATTTCGGCCGAGGCGCTCAACCCGATGCAGATGGCGGTGATCTCCGTGATCGAGGATGCGCGTGTGGAAGCGCTGGCGATCCGTCGCTTTCCCGGCCTGAAGCAGCTCTGGTGCAAGTTGCACACGGCAACCCCCGCGATGGACCAGACGGTGGGCGACTACCTCAACCGGCTGGCGCGTGCGCTGCTGGACGACAGCTATCAGGACGACGATGCGTGGATCAACGAGGGGCGTGCACTGTTTGCCAGCGCTGTCCAGGATGATCAGGACAACAAGCTGGACAACAACCAGACCTCATGGGAAATCGGCGCACAGCTCGCGCACAGCCTGACCCTGAAGAAGATCCCGTTCAATCCGCGCACCGATCTGCTCACCGCGCCGTATCGCGACGACAACCGATACTTCTGGGAATTCGAGGAATTCGATTTCGACAAGGCCGCCAGCGCCGGCTACGACAGCGTCAAGCAAGTGCGCAAGAACGTCAGCGTGATGGAGATGGTCAACGAGATCGACACCGAAACGGCCGGTGACGATGCCGAGGAAATCTGGGTGCTCAGCACCGAGTTGTTTCCTTACGAGAACATCGGTGACGAGAGCCACGGCCAGTCCTACAACGAACTCGAAGGCAAGGAGCCCCTGTCCGATCCCTTCCATTATTCCGAGTGGGATTACCAGATCCAGCTTGAGCGGCCATCGTGGGCGACGGTGCAGGAGAAGCGCGCCAAATCCGGTGACCTGCAGATCATCGAAGACATCACCGCCAAGTACAAGCGCGAAATCCACCGCATGAAATTTCTGCTCGACGCGATGCAGCCGCAAGGTGTGCAGCGCATCCGCAAGCTGGAAGACGGCGACGAGATCGACATCAACGCAGCGATTGCCAGCTTTATCGACATTCGCATGGGCAACCAGCCCGACCCGCGCATCATGATGCGTTCGATTCGGAAAACCCGCGACTTCTCGATTCTGGTGTTGCTCGACCTGTCCGAATCGACCAACGAGACGGTGCAGGACCAGGAATACTCGGTGCGCGAGCTGACCCAGCAGGCGTGTGTGCTGCTGGCCGACGCCATCAACAAGGTGGGCGACCCGTTCGCGATTCACGGCTTCTGCTCGGACGGGCGGCATGACGTCGAGTACTACCGCTTCAAGGATTTCGATCAGCACTGGGACGAGGTGCCCAAGGCCAAGCTGGCAGGCATGACCGGTCAGCTCTCCACCCGCATGGGCGCAGCGATCCGCCACGCCGGGCATCATTTGAAATTGCAGCGTTCGGCCAAGAAACTGCTCATCGTGATCACCGACGGCGAGCCCGCCGATATCGACGTGCGCGACCCGCAATACCTGCGCATGGATACCAAGAAGGCGGTGGAAGAGGTTGCACGGGATGGAGTCACCACCTATTGCATGAGCCTCGATCCACGCGCCGACAACTACGTGTCGCGCATCTTCGGACAGAACAATTTCATGGTGGTCGATCACGTGCAGCGGTTGCCAGAGAAACTGCCGTTGCTGTACGCGGGTTTGACAAGGTAAGTGGCTGCATGGGGCATGCAGCATGCGTGATGCCCCTGCGCTGACCAAGACCGAGAAGAGTCTCCATCCATTGAACTCGTGTAACGGCTGAAACAAAGATTTCCGGCCGTGCGGTATGACTGCCGGCTATTGAATTGCCCAAGCCCTGTGGAACTGGAAGACCTTGCGTCTACTTTGTGGGCATTGAGGAGCACGCATGCAGCAGATCGTTATCTATTGGATGTTGCGTTTGGTGATTCTGGCAGGCGGCGCCCGCCTCGTTAGCGCGGGCGGAGGTGGTTTGCCATGAGCCATGCCACCCATCCGGTAGCAGATGGCCCGACCTATCTGTGGCTCGCTGCAGTACCGCTTTCCCTGTTTCTGCTGCTGATCTGGGGGCTCGTTCACTACGCCCTGCCATGGCATTTCGATGCGTCCTGGGTGCCCAGCCTGGGACTCTCGCTGGCTTTCCGCGTTGATGGCCTCAGTGCCCAGATGCTGGCACTGATCACCGGTATCGGTACCTGGATCTTTGTTTACGCCAGTGGCTATCTCGCCCACGAACCGAGGCGCGGCCGGCTGCTCGGCGTGCTGCTTCTGTTCATGCTGGCGATGGTTGGCGCTGTCACCGCCGACAACCTGATCCTGCTGTTCCTGTTCTGGGAACTCACCAGCATTACGTCCTTTCTGTTGGTCGGCTTCAACCACGAGCAGGCTGCCGCGCGCGCTGCCGCGCGTCAGGCATTGCTGATCACCATGGGCGGCGGACTGGCGCTGCTTGGCGGCTTGTTGCTGCTTGGACAAATGGCCGGAAGCTGGACGCTTTCGGGCATCGTCGCTGCCGGACCCGCACTTGTCACGGATCCACAATTACCCTACGCCTTGACGCTGGTGCTGCTCGGCGCCTTCACAAAATCGGCGCAGTTCCCGTTCCATTTCTGGCTGCCCAACGCCATGTCCGCGCCCACGCCGGTGAGTGCGTACCTGCACTCGGCAACCATGGTCAAGCTGGGCATCTACCTGATGGCACGGCTCGATCCGGCCTTCAACGACCTGTTTTTCTGGGAAGCGGTCCTGATCGGCACCGGTACTGTGACTGCAGTCTGGGCGGCGGTGCTGGCCCTGCGCGAGCGCGACCTCAAGCGTATTCTGGCGCGCAGCACGGTTTCCGCGCTGGGCACGCTCACCTTGCTGATTGGCCTGCCCAGTCCCGGGGCGGGACTGGCGGTGGTGGCCTTCCTGTTTGCCCACGCACTGTACAAGGCGCCCTTGTTCATGGTGGCGGGCAACATCGATCATGCTACCGGCACCCGCAACATTGACCACCTGATGGGCCTGCGCCGCGCCATGCCCTGGACGGCCGCGGCCGCTGTGCTGGCGGGGCTGTCCATGGCAGGGTTGCCGCTGTCCTTTGGTTTCGTCGCCAAGGATGTGATTTCCGCCGCCAAGGCCGAGGCGGAACTGCTCGCCCTGGTGAGTTACGCGATGGTGTTTGTCAACGCGATAGCGGTTGCCGTCGCTGGCGTGGCGGCGGTACGGGTGTTCTGGGGGCCACCTGAAGCGACACGCGGCGAGGTGCACGAGGTATCGTGGCGCATGGTCGTGCCACCGCTGGCCATCGTGCTGCTCGGCATGGAGTTCGAGTTTTTTCCGGCGCTGGCGGACCCTCTTCTAAACGCTGCGGCGCGCAGCATTTCACCGCAATTGGGTGCGGTAGATCTTAGCGCCGCCTTCGATCTCGGTGTCCTGCTGTCCGCAACCGGCATCACCGCGCTGATCGGCTTGCTGTTCTTCCTGTCATGGGACCGGCTGCATCACGCACTGCACCGATTGCACTGGTCGGACCGCTACGGGCCAGCGGCCTTGTACGACTATCTGCTGCACGTCCTGGCGCGGGTTGCAGCATGGCAGACGCGGCGTCTGCAGCATGGTCGACTCACCGGCTACATGCGGCTGACGCTTGCGGCACTGCTGCTGATGGGAGCCTACGTCTGGCTGCAGACCGATAGCCGCATCGAATTGCAATGGAACTGGCCGCTGCATGCCTGGACCTGGGCGATTGCCTGCCTGCTGATCGTGGCGGGCGCAGCAGCAGCGGCCTTGCTGCGTGACCGTCTGGCTGTGCTCATGGCCAGCGGCCTGGTGGGCTACGGCTCGGCCGTGCTGTTCCTGTTTGCCGGCGCGCCCGATCTGGCTTTTACTCAGTTCGCGGTGGAGACGGTGCTGGTGGTGGTTGCGGCGAGCGTACTGCCGCGCTATGGTCCGGCGCCATCCGGGCACGAGCCATGGCGGTGGCTGAACGCTTCGCTGGCCGGGGCGGCAGGCATCGGAACCTTCCTGTTGCTTGCGCATTTGCAGGGCTTGCCGGTGCATGCCGAACTGGCCGACTGGTTCAGCCGCGCGAGCCTGCCAGGGGCTCATGGCCGCAACGTGGTCAACGTGATCATCGTGGATTTCCGTGCCCTTGATACCCTCGGTGAAATCGCCGTGGTGGCCTTTTCCCTGCTTGCTGCGCTGCCGCTGCTGGCTGGGCTTGCAAAGGAGCGAACCACGTGACGCCGCGCTCGACCCTTTTGGCGCAGTCCGCGCGACCGGTGTACTGGATCATGTTGGTGGCGGCAGCCTGGATTCTGCTGCGCGGACACAACGAACCCGGCGGCGGCTTCATCGGCGGCCTGGTGGCCGTGGCGGGCAGCAGCCTGCTTGCCATTTCATTGGGCACGCCTGTCGCGCGTCGCCTGCAACCGCTGGCATCCCTGCCACTGGCCATGACAGGTGTCGGACTCGCCCTGCTGGCCGGACTCTTTGGCGCCACCGCCGGCTTGCCTTACCTGACCCATCTGTGGACCGGCATCGGACTGTCTACCGTGATGGTGTTCGACCTGGGCGTGTTCTGCGCGGTGTGGGGCGCGTTCACCGGCTACATTTATGCGCTGCTCGACGATGAGGGGCGAGCGCCATGAACATCGTCCTCATGCTTGCCATCAGCCTGGCGGTTGCAGCCGGGGTGATGCTTGCCCTCTCACGCGATCTTTTTCGCCTGATCGTGGGGCTCGCCGTGCTGGGGAGCGCGACGAACCTGATCGTCTTCATGGCGGCGCGCCCTGGCAGCCTTATTCCGCCGGTGATTGAAGCCGGCAGGCAGCAGCTTGCTGCGGGCGCGGCCAATCCGCTGCCGCAAGCGCTGGTGCTGACGGCGATCGTGATCGGCTTTGCGCTGCTGTGCTTCGCGCTGGTGCTCGGTGCTTGGCTTGCCCGGCAGAATGGCCACGTCGATGCCGATCGGCTGCAGGCTGCCGAGCCTGCCGCCATCAACCCGGTGAAGCCGGCGGTGCTGGAGGAATGATGCTGGTCCTGAGCCCACTGCTTGTCCCGCTGCTTACCGCCGTGCTCACCGCTTTGCTGACAGGACATGCTGTTGCGCGTGCGCGTGTAAGCCTGCTCGGCGCGATGGTGCTGCTCGTCTGCGCTGCCATGCTGCTTGTCGATGTCATGCAGAACGGCCGTCAGTCAGTGGCGTTGGGCAACTGGCCGCTTCCCTTCGCCATCGAATTCGCTGCCGACAAACTCAGCGCGATGCTGGTGCTGATTGCGGCGCTATTGGGCGCAAGCGTGCTGCTTTACCAGCTTGGCTGGGGCGAAACGGGGATGGACGGCCCCGGCCTGCATCCGCTGCTGCATGGCCTGTTGGCGGCGACGGCGGCCGTGTTCCTGGCGGCCGATCTGTTCAACCTGTATGTCTGGTTCGAGCTCATGCTCATCAGCGTGCTCGGCCTGCTGGTTCTGGGAGGCAAACGACCTCATGCGGAGGCAGCATTCAAGTATTTTGCGGTGAGCATGCTGGGCACGTTGCTGATGCTCGGCGCGGTGGGCATGATTTACGGTGCCACCGGCCAGCTCAATTTCGGCGCCCTGCGCGAAGCTGCCCAGCGTCCCGAGGTGTCAAGCGCGCTGCCGGTCTACGTTGGCTTGCTGGCGCTGGCTTTTCTGCTTAAGGCAGGTGCGTTCCCGTTGTTCGCCTGGCTGCCGGCCAGCTACCATACCCTGCCCGCGCCGATACTGGCACTGGTGGGTGGGCTGCTGACCAAGGTCGCTGCCTATGTCCTGCTGCGGCTGTTGGGAGACGTGTTTATCGCGTCCGGCGTGCTGGTCGAGGCGCTCGGCTGGCTCGCGGTGATGACCATGCTGACCGGCGTGCTGGGCGCAGCCTATCACTGGGACGTGAGGCGCATCCTGGCCTTCCATATCGTTAGCCAGATCGGATACCTGCTGCTGGGGATTGCCCTCGCTACGCCGGCGGGTGCGGCAGGGACCGCCTATTTCCTGCTCCACAACATTCTGGTCAAGGCCAATCTCTTTCTGATTGCCGGTCTGATGTGGGCCGCCGCCGGGCACTACGACCTGCGCCGCATCGGAGGTCTGTATCTGGCGCGGCCGCTACTGGCGGCGCTGTTCCTGGTAAATGCGTTTTCCCTGGTGGGCGTGCCGCCCACCTCGGGTTTCTGGGGCAAGTTCCTGCTGCTCAGGGAGGCCTTCGCCCAAGGTCGCTACGTCTGGGGTGGAATGGCCTTGGCAGTCGGGCTGCTGACCCTGTACTCGATGAGCAAGATCTGGCTGGAAGGGTTCTGGAAGCCGCAGCCGGTTCCTGATGCAACATTCCCGGCAAGCCATGCCCCGAGTGTGCTGCCGGCCACGGCGTATACGGCAGTGCTGCTGCTGTCCGCGATCATTCTGCTCATGGGGCTATTCCCCGAGCCGTTCATCCGGTATGTGGACGCGGCCACTGCGGGTTTCTGGGCAGGAAACGTGCAATGAAAAAGCTGCTCGCCCTCGCTTTGCTGGGCTTCAATTTCCTCAAGGAGGTCGTTGCGTCCGGATGGTCCACCGCCATCATCATCCTGCGTGGAGCAAAGCAGCTGCAGCCGGGCTTCGTGCGTATGTCCTATGGCGATTTGAGCGACAGCGCGGCCAACTTCCTCGGCGCGCTCGTCACACTCACACCGGGTACCACGACCATAGACATTGATCTGGACCGCAGGGAGTACCTCTTGCACCTGCTTGATGCGGAACAGGCCGAGGCGACACTGGAATCGATCCGGCGGGATTTTCTGATACCCGTTCGTACCCTGTTTGGAGGCAAGTCATGACGCTGTTGATGCTGTTCGTGCCATCGGGTTTTACCGGCTGCTTGCCGGCCCCACGCGAACTGATCGGGTGGTGGGGCTGGATATCCTGTTCTCGGTGGCCATCGTGTTGAGCCTGATTGCGGCCCGGGTCAGTGAGCGCACGGTGTACCTGGATGTGGCGATAGGGCTTGCGCTGGTGGGCTTTGTAGCAACGCTTGCCTGGGCTCGGCTGATCCAGGGCGATGGACGCGACGATGAGGAAGGGGAACCATCATGACGAGCCTGCTTGGCTGGGGAATCTGCTCGCTGGCCATGATCATTCTGGGTATCGCTGCCGTCGGTATCCTGCGCCTGCCCGATGCCATGGCGCGCCAGCATGCTGCCACCAAGGCGGCCACGCTTGCATTACTGCTGTTCGCGTCCGGACTGGCGCTGGTGGCAGGAGAGGCGGCGTGGACCTGGCGTTTGCTGGTGCTGGCAGCCATCCTCCTGATGACGCTGCCGTTGGCCTCCCACGCCCTGGCGCGCGCCGGGATGGCGGAAGGTGAGTGGAAAAACAAATCTCGTGCGCGCTGAATGTCGTGCACAAAGAAAACAGGCGTATGCCTCGCTGCCTCGGTAACTACGCAGCTCAAAATGAGCGTTACGGCCTTTGCAATGACCGGCTAGTGCGGGGCGAGATCCGTTACGGCGGGTGTGTCGATGACTTCAGACAGCACGTCGAGCACACTGATCGAGGCATCCTTTTGCCCCAGCTTGTCCATCAAGCCGAACTCTCGCAGCTTGTGCGCCAGCCGCGGATTGGCCTCGCAGACCCGAACGCGAATGTGACGCTGCTGAAAATGACGCGTCACATCTGCCAGTGCCTGCATGGCGGTGGCATCGACGAACGGCACCCGCCCCAACCTGAAAATCACCACGCGCGCCTGGTCGTGCAAGCCGGCGAGGGTGCGTTCG
>CAJDTZ010000075.1_pt1 | contig 18049 bp, 19 predicted proteins | sample 7390551 | NCBI WGS metagenome assembly CAJDTZ01 (sample SAMEA7055662, study PRJEB34461) | soil metagenome | biome: terrestrial ecosystem; feature: Peninsula; material: soil | place: Antarctica | collected 2016 | reverse complement strand
GGTGATGAAGCCCTGGCGCGCGATATCGCCATGCACGTTGCCGCGTCCAAGCCCAAATCGCTGGATGCGTCCGGCGTGTCGCAGGATCTGATTGAGACGGAACGTCGCGTTGCGATCGAAAAAGCCAAGGAAGCCGGCAAGCCGGAAGCCATGCTGGAAAAAATTGCAGAAGGCACGGTGCAGAAATTCCTCAAGGAAGTCACCCTGATGTCGCAGCCCTTCGTCAAGGACGACAAGCAAACCATCGAGCAGGTGCTGAAGTCGAAAAATTCTCAGTGCCATGGCTTCGCCATGTACGTGGTGGGCGAAGGCATCGAAAAGAAAGTGTCCGACTTCGCTGCCGAAGTGGCCGCTGCATCCAAGGTCTGATTCGATATGGCACAAGCCCGTCGCATCCTGTTGAAACTGTCTGGCGAGGCCCTGATGGGTCCGGACAGCTTCGGCTACCATGGCGAAACCATGGCGGGTTTTGTCAGCCAGATTCGCGAAGTGGTGGCGATGGGCGTGCAGGTCGGCATCGTGATCGGTGGCGGCAATCTGTTTCGGGGGGCCAGTGGTGCCCTGACCGGGATGGATCGCGCCACAGCGGATTCGATCGGCATGCTGGCTACGGTGATGAATGCGCTGGCATTGAAAGATGCCTTGCAGCGTGCGGGCGTCGATGCGCGCCTACAGACTGCCGTGCACATTGCCCATGTCGGTGATGACTTTGATCGTGACGCCGCCGTACGCCATCTGGAAGCAGGTCGCGTGGTGGTGTTTGGTGGAGGAACAGGCAATCCGTTCTTTACCACGGACACGGCAGCGGCGCTGCGTGCCGCCGAGATTGGTGCCGACCTGTTGCTGAAGGCGACCAAGGTGGACGGTGTTTATACGGCAGATCCGATGAAGGATGCACAGGCCAGGCGCTACGATACACTCAGCTTTGACGAGGCGATAGCCAACAATCTGGGGGTGCTCGATACGGCCGCTTTTGCAATATGCCGCGAACAGAAACTGAACCTGGCGGTGTTCAATGTCTTCAAGCCCGGCGCGATGAAGCGTGTGGTGGCGGGTGAAGACGAAGGCACGCGCGTGACGTTGAACTGAGGAATCATCATGGCTGAACAGACGATTGCGGACATCAAGCAGTCCGCTCAGGAAAAAATGGGCAAGACGCAGGAATCGTTGAAACTCGAACTGTCCAAGGTGCGAACCGGCCGCGCGCATGCCGGCATTCTCGATCATGTGATGGTCGACTATTACGGCTCACCCACTGCAGTGCCGCAGGTGGCCAGCGTGTCGCTGGTCGATTCGCGCACGCTGGGCGTGCAACCGTACGAAAAAAACATGGTCGGCAAGATCGAGAAGGCAATTCGCGACGGCGATCTCGGCTTGAATCCGGCATCCCACGGCGACATCATCCGCGTGCCGATGCCGGCGTTGACCGAAGAGCGCCGCCGCGACCTGATCAAGGTGGTGCGCAATGAAGCCGAAGGCGCGCGCGTGGCCATTCGCAATATCCGCCGGGACGCCAATGGCAGCCTCAAGGACATGTTGAAGGCGAAAACCGCGACCGAAGACGAAGAACGCCGCACCCAGGATGAAGTGCAGAAATTGACCGACAAATTCATCGGTGAAATCGACAAATTGCTTGCCGAAAAAGAGAAAGACCTGCTCGCGGTCTGAGCATGCTCGGCGTGTCTACCCGCACCAAGAAAACGACTTCTGCAAATGTGGAGGTGCCGGAGCACATTGCCATCATCATGGATGGCAATGGCCGTTGGGCCAAGAAACGCCTGATGCCGCGCGTGGCCGGCCATCGCAAGGGCGTCGAGGCCTTGCGGAACGTCATTCGCTCCTGTGCCGAGCGGGGCGTATCGCACCTCACGGTGTTTGCCTTCAGCTCAGAAAACTGGCGCCGTCCCCAGGAAGAAGTCACCCTGCTGATGGAATTGTTCATGCGCGCGCTGGAAAACGAAGTGGCACGATTGCACGAAAACGGCATCCGTTTTCGCGTCATCGGCGACCTGTCCGGATTCTCCGAACGCATCCAGACCCTGATTCGCGACGCCGAAGCGCTGACGCAGCACAACACGAACCTCACCTTCACCGTGGCCGCAAACTATGGCGGGCGCTGGGATATCGTGCAGGCGGTCAAAAAAATGATCGCTGCCGGAGTGGCGGTGGACGAGGTGAGCGAGTCTGTGTTGTCCCGACACTCCAGTCTGGCCGACATGCCGGAGCCCGATCTGTTCATCCGGACCGGCGGCGAGCAGCGCATCAGCAATTTCCTGCTGTGGCAGCTGGCCTACACCGAACTCTATTTCACCGACACCCTGTGGCCGGAGTTCGACGCGGCCGCGCTGGATGCAGCCATCGCTTCCTTCCACAAGCGAGAGCGCCGTTTCGGCCAGACCAGCGAACAGGTGCAGTCGGCATCGTGAATTTTTTTCGGGCCATGCATTCATGACGCCACTCTTCAGCCGGATATTGACCGCTGTCCTGCTATTGCTGCTGTTTGTCCCCGCCGCGTTGTGGGCGCCGGCCTGGCTGTGGTCCATGCTGATGGCGGGCGTGGTCGGCATGGCGGCTTATGAATGGACTCGCCTGAGTCATTTTCCGCCGTTGTCTGCGCGCATTTACGCCGTGCTGTTGGCACTTAGTGCCATTGCGCTGCCTTACGTGATGGCCGCGGAATGGCCCGTTTTTCAGGCAGCGCTGATCGTGTTGTCGATCGGTTTCTGGCTAATCGTCGCGCCCCTCTGGCTGCTGGGCCGCTGGCGGGCGGACACAGCGGTCGTGCGCACCGTCGTCGGCGTGGTGGTGCTGTTGCCAACCTGGGCGGCGTTGCTGTATCTGCATACGCGCGGCCCCGCCGTGTTGCTGGGCGTGATCTCGGTCGTCTGGATCGCCGACACCGCTGCCTATTTTGCGGGGCGCCAGTTCGGGCGCCACAAGCTTGCGCCGGCCATCAGCCCCGGCAAGACCTGGGAAGGCGTGGCCGGTGCCTTGCTGGCGCTCATGCTGTATGCCGCAGGCTTGAGTCTGTACGTCGATGTGCCCCTGTTATCCCTGTGGCTCGTTTTGGCTGGATTGTTGTATGTCTCGGTGCTGGGCGACCTGTTCGAATCCTGGATTAAACGCGTGTCCGGTCTGAAAGACAGCGGCAGCGTGCTGCCCGGTCATGGCGGCGTACTCGACCGTATCGATGCCCTGACCTCCACGCTGCCGATTGCCGCAGGCGTGCTGATATGGATGGAACACACCACATGACGACGCGCGTCCTGACCGTTCTGGGCGCCACCGGCACCATTGGCGTCAATACGCTGGATGTGGTGGCGCGCCATCCCGACCGTTTCGAGATATTTGCCCTCACCGGTGCGACGCAGATCGAACGCATGGTCGAGCAGTGTCGTGTCCACCGGCCGCGGTTTGCCGTCATGAGTGAGCCGGCCGCGGCCGCGGCCTTGCGCGTGCGCATTGCCGAAGAAAATCTGTCTGTCACCGTGCTTGAAGGGGCGGCTGCACTGACTGAAGTCGCAACCGCCCCGGAAGTCGACACCGTGATGGCGGCGATCGTGGGCGCGGCCGGTCTGCCCGCCACCCTGGCAGCAGCCCAGGCGGGTAAGCGGATTCTGCTGGCCAACAAGGAGACTCTGGTGGTCTCGGGCCAGTTGTTCATGGATGCCATTGCCGCCAGCGGGGCGGAACTGCTGCCGATCGATTCCGAACACAACGCCATCTTCCAGGCGCTACCGCGTGACTTCAACGGCGACTTCCAGCAGGCCGGCGTCAAGGCGCTGTGGCTGACCGCGTCAGGCGGACCGTTCCGCACGCTGTCGGCCGAAGCCATTGCGGCCGCCACCCCCGCGCAGGCCGTGGCCCATCCCAACTGGGTGATGGGCAAGAAGATTTCGGTCGATTCGGCAAGCCTGATGAACAAGGGGCTCGAAGTGATCGAGGCGCGCTGGCTGTTCAACGCGCGGCCCGACCAGATCAAGGTGGTGGTGCATCCGCAAAGCATCGTGCATTCGATGGTCGAATACGCTGACGGTTCGGTGATCGCGCAGATGGGCACGCCCGACATGCGTACGCCGATTGCCTACGCCCTCGGGTTTCCCGAGCGCATCGACGCCGGTGTCTCGGCGCTCGACCTGATCGGCAAACAGCTCGCATTCGAAGAACCCGACACCGCCCGTTTTCCGTGTCTGCAACTCGCGTTCGACGCACTCAACGCCGGCGGCAATGCCGCAGCGGTGCTCAATGCTGCCAACGAAGTGGCCGTGGCCCGCTTTCTGGAAGGCGCGGTGCCGTTCAATGCCATTGCTGCCAGCATCGCCCACACGCTGGATACGCTGGTGGGTGGCGCGGCGCACACCCTGGAAGACCTGCTCGACGCTGACCGGCAGGCGCGCAGCGTGGCCGAGGCTTATCTGGTGCGCGCACACGCATGAGCGTTCTGCATACCATCCTGTGGTTTTTGATCGCCATCGGCGTGCTGGTGGTCGGGCATGAATTGGGTCATTACCTTGCCGCGCGGCTGGCCGGGGTCAAGGTGCTGCGATTCTCGATGGGATTTGGCACACCGCTGATCAGCCGCCGCTTTGGCCGCGATCAGACTGAGTGGTCGCTGGCCATGCTGCCCCTGGGCGGTTACGTCAAAATGCTCGACGAGCGCGAAGGCGAGGTGCCGGCGGCAGAAGCCCATCGCAGTTTCAATCGTGCCACGGTGTGGCGGCGCATCGCGATTGTTGCGGCGGGCCCGATCGCCAATTTCTTGCTGGCCATCGTGTTCTACTGGGTGCTGTTCATGCACGGCCTGCCCGCGCTGAAACCCATGATCGGCGAGCCGCCTGCGCAATCGGCTGCGGCCAGGGCCGGCCTGGTCGCGGGTGATGAGATACGTTCGGTCAATGGCAATGCCACCCCATCATTTCAGGACTTGCGGCTGAATCTGCTGCGCGCAGGGGTGGCCGCTGAACCACTTGAGCTGGGTCTGGCCGATGGCCGTAGCGTGCGTCTGAATGCGCCGCCGGCCGACACGGACAACCTCGAACGGGATCCGTTGCTACCGCTCGGGATCGTGCGCTACGAGCCGAAGATCGATCCGGTTATCGGCAAGGTGCTGCCCGATGGCGCGGCCGCACGCGTCGGGTTTCAGGCCGGGGATCGCCTGATTTCGGCCAACGGCGAAGCCGTCGCGACATGGCAGGATTGGGTTGAACTGATTCGCCTGCATCCGGGCAAGCCTCTGCGGATCGCATACGAGCGCCAGGGGCAGCGTGCCGATATCACTGTCGTACCCGACAGCGTGGACGAAGCGGGTCAGCGCGTTGGCAAGATCGGCGCCGGGCCGCAGGTTGACGAAGCCATGCTGGCCTCGCTGATGACTGAGGTGAAATATGGCCCGCTGGACGCGCTGGTTGAGGGCGCCGTTAAAACCTGGGACATGAGTCTGTTCACACTGGAGATGATGGGGCGCATGGTGTTGGGCCAGGTGTCCTGGAAAAACCTGTCCGGCCCGTTGACGATAGCCGACTATGCTGGACAGAGCGCCTCGCTCGGCTGGATCAGTTTTGTCGGCTTTCTGGCGCTGGTGAGCGTCAGTCTGGGCGTGCTCAATCTATTGCCTGTTCCGTTACTGGATGGGGGGCACCTCATGTATTATGTTGCCGAAGTTTTTACCGGTCGCGCCGTATCCGAGCGCACGATGGAAATAGGTAGCCGAATCGGCATGGCCTTGCTCCTGATTCTGATGTCGTTTGCCTTGTTCAACGATTTGCAACGCCTGATAGGTGGATAAAATTAAGATGATCCTGAACCGCTTGACGCTTGCTATTGCTGTCGCATTTGCCGTGCAACCCGTGTTCGCCGAAGAACCTTTTGTGGTCAAGGACATTCGCGTCGAGGGCATTCAGCGTACCGAAGCCGGGACGGTGTTCAGCTACCTGCCGGTCAAGGTGGGCGAGGTAATGACTGACGAGAAGACCGCGGCGGCCATCAAGGCCCTGTACGCCACGGGTTTTTTCAAGGACGTCCGTCTGGAAGCACGCGATGGTGTGGTGATCGTTACCGTTGAAGAGCGTCCCTCGATTGCCAAGATCACCTTGTCCGGTATCAAGGAATTCTCGGAAGACGACCTGAAAAACGGCCTCAAGCAGACCGGACTGGCAGAAGGTCGCGTGCTCGACCGGGCCCTGCTCGACAAGGCCGAACAGGAGCTACGCAGCCAGTATTTCAACCGCGGCAAATACGCCGTCGAGATCAAGTCCACCTTGACGCCGCTGGAACGCAACCGGGTGGCCGTGCAGTTCGACGTGGTGGAAGGTGACAGTGCCAAGATCCAGCAGATCAATATCGTCGGCAACAAGGCCTTTACGGAAAAGGAGCTGCTGAAACAGTTCACCTCCACCACACCCGGCTGGCTAACCTGGTACTCCAAGAACGACCAGTACTCCAAATCGCGACTGGGCGGGGATATCGAGGCATTGCGCTCGTTCTACCTCAATCGCGGCTATCTTGAGTTCAACGTTGACTCCAAACAGGTATCGATCACCCCCGATAAAGAGGGCATCTATATCACCGTCAACGTGACAGAAGGGCCGCAATACACCGTATCCGACGTCAAACTCGCGGGGCAGTTGCTGGTGCCGGAAGCCGAACTGAAAAAACTCATTACCGTGAAACCGGGCGAAGTCTTCGTCCGTGATCGGCTGACCGAAACCACCAAGAACATTGGCGACCGCCTCGGCAATGACGGCTATGCCTTTGCCAACGTCAACGCCGTGCCCGAGCTCGACAAGGACAAGGGCACCGTCGCATTCACCCTGTTCGTTGACCCCGGTCGCCGCGTGTACGTGAACCGGGTCAACGTGGCGGGCAATACCAAAACCCGCGATGAAGTGGTGCGCCGCGAGATCCGACAAATGGAAGGCGCGTTTTATGACGCCGGAAAAATCAACCTGTCGCGCGACCGTCTGAACCGTCTCGGCTACTTCAACGAAGTCAACATCGAAACCCCAGGTGTCTCCGGTACAACCGATCAGGTCGACGTCAATGTCAGCGTGACCGAGAAATCCACTGGCAACATCATGCTGGGCGCAGGCTTCTCATCGTCGGAGGGCCTGGTGTTGTCGGGTTCGGTATCACAGAGCAACGTGTTTGGAACCGGTAACCGTGTTGCCGCGCAAATCAACTCAGGCAGTGTCAATACCGTCTACTCGCTGTCGTTCACCAATCCCTACTACACGCTCGACGGCATCAGCCTCGGGTATGACCTGTATCGGCGCGATGTCGATTCGAGTTCGCTCGACAACGTTTCCAAATACAAGACCTCGACTTATGGTGTGGGCATGCGGTTCGGTTTTCCTATCAACGAACGTGATTCCATTTCACTTGGCCTGACTCTTGAGAACACATCGATTACTGTTGACCCGTATGACCCGCTTGTTGTTGGCAGTGTGGAAACCCCGTATCAAAGGTTTGTAGACCCTGCAGGTGAGGTTCGGGATGGCAAGCGTGACGATACAACTGTGCGTCTGGACACGTCCTGGGCTCGCGATACCCGCAACAACTACCTGTTCCCGACCAAAGGCATGATGACGAGAGTGTCGGCTGAAATCGGTACGCCGATTGGTAGCCTGGAATACTACAAACTTTCATTCCAGCATCAGCAATATTTTCCGCTCGGAAAGAGTTTCACCCTCATGCTGAACGGTGAATTGGGGTATGGCGATGGCTTGGGTGGTAATTCGCTGCCTTTCTACAAGAACTTCTATGCGGGCGGTAACAGTTCTGTGCGCGGCTTTAAAAACGGCACCCTTGGGCCTAAAGACATCAATGGTGATGCATTAGGTGGCACTCAGCGAATAGTCGGCAACGCGGAACTCTTCTTCCCCTTGCCCGGACTGAAAGATGACAAGTCGTTGCGTATGTCCGCATTTGTCGATGGTGGTGCTAGCTTCGGCCCCTATGATAGTGAAGGCCTGTCCAAAGACTTCGCGTTAGGCGATTTGCGCTATTCGGCAGGGGTGGCCGTGTTGTGGGTTTCACCGCTAGGACCGCTCAAATTCAGTTTGGCGCAGCCCATTGTGTCTAAGGACCGTGACCAGACCGAAGTGTTTCAATTCACCCTCGGCAATGTGTTCTAACTATCAAGCCGTTACTGGAGTATGTGATGACGAAGTTCAAGCAATGTGCAGTGTCCCTGGTGTTGGCGTCGATGTTCGCGGCAGTTCCGGCGCTGGCCGAAACCAAGATCGGTTTCGTCAACACCGAACGTTTGATTCGTGAAGCCCCGCTATCTGTTTCTGCACAGAAAAAGCTCGAGCGCGAATTTGCCTCGCGCGACCAGGAACTGCAGAAGCTCGCCAAGCAGGCGCGCGACTTGCAGGCGCAGTTGGACAAGGACGGGGTGACCATGTCAGACAGCGACCGCAAAACGAAAGAGCGTGATCTGAGTAATTTCAATCGCGATCTGCAGCGTCAGGGTCGCGAGTTCCGTGAAGACCTCAACCTGCGACGCAACGAAGAGTTGGGTCAGATTCAGGAACGTGCGCGCAAGGCGATTCTGGACATTGCCAAGGCTGAAAAATTCGACATCATCGTCGAGCAGGCGGTATACGTCGATCCCAAGATCGACCTGACCGAGCGGGTGATGAAGGCGCTGGGTGGAAAGTAAACCCGGCATGGGAACTCCGTCCAGTCGCACACGGTGACCCTGCCTGATGGCCGTCACGCTTACTGAACTGGTTAGCCGTTTCGGCGGTGAACTGGTGGGCGATGGGTCGCGGCAGGTGCGGCAGGTTGCGCCGCTCGATCGCGCCATGCCGGATGAAATCGGGTTTGTCTCGCAGGCAAAAATCTGCCGCGCATCCTTGCGTCCAATCCCTATCTGTATTTTGCACGCGTCTCGGCGTTGCTGAACCCGCCGGCGAGTCCGTCCGTGGGCGTTCACCCGGCAGCCAGTGTGGCGCCGGATGCGCAGATTGCCGACGATGCCTGTATCGCTGCAGGCGCCATCATTGGCAGCGGGGCACGCATCGGGGCCCGCAGCGTGGTCGGGGCGAACAGTGTGGTCGGCGACCATGCCGAGGTAGGCGAGGATTGCCTGCTACACGCCAACGTCACCGTCTATCATCATTGCGAAGTGGGCAACCGTTGCATCCTGCATGCCGGCTGCGTGATCGGGGCAGACGGCTTCGGGTTTGCGCCGAATGAAGGGGCCTGGGAAAAGATTCCGCAGATAGGCCGGGTGCGCATGGGTGACGACGTGGAAGTCGGCGCCTGCACCACCATCGATCGCGGTGCCCTCGAAGACACGGTGATCGAGGAAGGCGTCAAGCTCGATAACCTGATTCAGGTCGCGCACAATGTGCATATCGGTGCGCACACTGCGATTGCCGCGTGTACCGGCATTGCGGGCAGTACCCGGATCGGCCGCCATTGCATGATAGGCGGCGCGGCGATGATTTTCGGGCATATCGAGATTGCCGATGGCACCCGCATTTCAACCAACACGCTGATCACCAAATCCCTGCCCAAGGCGGGTACCTATACATCGGCAATGCCTTTCTCCGAGCATGAAATCTGGCAGAAGAATGCCGTACACATGCGCAACCTCGACAAGCTGGTCAATCGAATCAAGCAGCTCGAAAAACGACTCACCGAACTGGAAAGCAAATCATGATCATGGAAATCGAGCAGGTCATGCAATACCTGCCCCATCGCTACCCCTTCCTGCTGATCGACAGGGTCATTGAACTCGAACTCGGCAAAACCATTACCGCCATCAAGAACGTCACCATCAACGAACCGTTTTTTCCCGGCCACTTTCCGGGGGCGCCCGTGATGCCGGGTGTCTTGATCCTCGAGGCGATGGCGCAGGCGGCAGGGATCCTGTCGTTCAAGACCAAGAACTACACGCCGGAGCAAATCGGTGTGATCTACTTTGCCGGCATCGACAATGCGCGTTTCAAGAAGCCGGTCAAGCCGGGCGACCAGCTGGTGCTCAAGGCCGAAATCGTGCGCGAGATGCGTGGCATCTGGAAATACAAGGGACGTGCCGAGGTGGATGGCGTGATGGTAGCCGAGGCTGACCTGATGGCTACCCTGCGCGACAAACCCTGACATGGCAACGTTGATTCATCCCACCGCGCTGGTTGCGGCAGGTGCAAAGCTCGCCGATGACGTGGAGATTGGCCCCTATACGATCATTGGTGAACATGTCGAAATTGGTGCCGGCACCACGGTGGGCGCCCATGCCGTGATCACGGGTCACACCCGGATCGGCGTGCACAACCAGATATTCCATTTCGTGTCGCTCGGCGAAGCCCCGCAGGACAAGAAATACGACGGCGAACCGACGCAACTCGATATCGGCGACCATAATGTCATCCGCGAATTCTGCACATTCAATATCGGCACCGTGCAGGATCGCGGCGTCACCACCATCGGTTCGCATAACTGGATCATGGCCTACGTTCATATCGCGCACGATTGCGTGGTGGGCGACCGCACCATCTTCGCCAACAACGCCTCGTTGGCGGGGCACGCCGAGATCGGTGACTGGGTGATACTGGGCGGCTTTACCGGCGTGCACCAGTTTTGCAAGATCGGCGCGCATGTGATGACCGGCATCTCCAGCGTCGTGGTCAAGGATATCCCGCCCTTCGTCATGGCGTCCGGCCAGCCCGCTGCGCCGCACGGACTCAATAATGAAGGCCTCAAACGCCGCGGGTTTTCTGCCGACTCGCTGGCGGCCCTGAAACGCGCCTACAAGATTTTGTACCGTGAAGGCAATACCGTGGCCGAGGCACAGGCCAAGCTGGCGCCTGAAGCAGAAAAACATCCCGAGGTTCGGCAATTGCTCGATTTCCTCGTGCGCGCCGACCGCGGCATCATCCGGTGATCGATCTGGGAGTCATCGCCGGTGAAGCGTCCGGCGATCTCCTCGGTGCGCATTTCATCCATGCGCTGAAACAGTCACACCCCGACTTGCGCAGTGCGGGCATTGCCGGGCCCAGGCTGGTCGAGGCGGGCGTGCAGGCGATTTATCCCAGCGACAAACTCGCAGTCAATGGCTATGTCGAGGTGCTGCGACATCTGCCCGAACTGCTGTGGATCCGTTCGCGCATGACGCGTTATTTTCTGCGAGAGAAGCCGCGCGCCTTCGTCGGCATCGATGCGCCGGATTTCAATTTCGCGTTGGAAACGAAACTCAAGCAGGCCGGTATTCCAACCGTGCATTTCGTCAGTCCGTCGATCTGGGCGTGGCGGCCCGAGCGCATTCACGCCATCAAGCAAGCGGTGTCGCACATGCTGGTGGTGTTTCCGTTCGAAGAAAAGATTTACCAGGACGCCGGCATTCCGGTGACCTATGTCGGCCATCCGCTGGCCGATGTCATTCCGCTTAACCCGGATACGGCGGCAGCGCGCGCCTCGCTGGGCCTGGTGGACGGCCCGGTTTTTGCGTTGCTGCCGGGCAGCCGGCTGAGCGAGGTGTCGCGTCACGCACGGCTGATGCTCGACGCGGCCGTGCGCATTCAGACACGCCACCCGAATGCGCAGTTCGTCGTGCCCACCGCAAGCGAAGCCGCGGCGAATCTTGTCAGGCAGGCCATGCAGGGGATGACACTTTCGGTGCACATCCTGTCCGGGCAATCCCATGCGGCGCTGGCGGCCTGCGACGTGGCGCTGGTGGCCTCGGGCACCGCCACTCTCGAAGCGGCCTTGTTCAAGAAGCCGATGGTGATTACCTACCGGGTGCCTGCGCTCACCGCACGCCTGATGCGGAAAAAGGCCCTGCAACCGTGGATCGGCTTGCCCAACATTCTGGCGCGCGGCTTTGTGGTGCCCGAACATGTGCAGGAAGCCGCCACGCCGGATGCGCTGGCCAGCGATGCCCTGGCCTGGCTCGACGATGCGCCGCGCTGCCTGGAATTGACGGAAACCTTTCGCACCCTGCATCTGACCTTGCGGCAGGGCGCTAGCGCGCGCATTGCCGACGCGCTGCAACCCTATCTGGATTGAACGACATGGAACTGCATTGGGGACCGTTGGGATTGTGCGGCGTCGACGAGGCGGGCCGCGGCCCGCTGGCTGGGCCGGTGGTGGCCGCCGCGGTCATGCTCGATCCCGATCAGCGCATCGAGGGCCTGCGCGACTCCAAAAAACTGACGGCTGCAGCGCGCGAACGGCTGGCCGACCAGATTCGCCGGCACGCCGCCGCCTGGTGCGTGGCCGAAGCCAGCGTGGAAGAGATCGATCGCCTGAACATTCTGCAGGCCACCCTGCTGGCCATGCAGCGCGCCGTGGCGGGCTTGCAGATGCCGCCTGACGACGTCTGGGTGGATGGCAACCGCACGCCGAGCTGGGCGTGGCGTTCGCAGGCCGTGATCAAGGGCGACGACAAGGTGGCGTCGATCGCCGCGGCGTCGATTCTGGCCAAAACTTCCCGCGACCACTTCATGTGCAAGCTGCACGAGACATATCCCGCCTACGGATTTGCCAAGCATATGGGCTACGGTACCGTTGTGCACATGGCCGCCCTCAAGGCACACGGTGCCTGCCCGCAGCATCGCCGCAGCTTCGCACCCGTTAGGCGCGTACTCGATCAAACCGTTTTATTCAGAAAGGAAATATCGTGAATCTGGTCCTGTTGTTGCACGTGTTAAGTATCGTCGTCTGGGTGGGCGGCATGTTCTTCGCCTACATGGCCCTGCGACCCGTGGCTGCGGTCGTGCTCGAACCGCCGCAGCGTCTTACCCTGTGGGCCGGCGTCTTCGGCAAGTTCTTTCCATGGGTGTGGGCATCGGCAATCCTGATCCTGCTGACCGGCCTGCACATGCTGATGAAAGTCGGCGGTGCCTCGGCGCCCCATTACGTGATGACCATGCTGGCACTGGGCGTGGTGATGATGCTGATATTCGCGCACGTCTTCTTCGCGCCCTACAAGAAACTCAAGCGTGCCGTGGGCGAGCAAAACTGGAAAGCGGGCGGCGCGGCACTGGCGCAGATTCGCATGCTGATCGGCGTCAACCTGAGCATTGGATTGCTGACGATCGTCGTGGTGTTCGTGGGGCGTGCGCTGCTCTAAGGCGCGCCGGCGCACACAACAACTGGTGCGCCGCCAGCCGGATCGTATCCGGCTGTGCCTCGCACTGCAGTTCGCCATGAAACTGTCCGTCGCGATACAGGTACACCGTGGGCAGGTGAAAAATCTCAAAGTAGCGTGCCACCCCGGTGGCCTCGCTGACATCTACCTCAAAAAATACACTGGCCTGATCCGCTAGCGCAGATGGCAGCAGGTGCTTCCACGCACGGCACGCGCCACAACCGGGCGCACTGAACAACACCACCGCCACGCCGGAGGTGGCGGCAAGTCGGGCATGAAACGCCCCCTCGGCCAGACGCTCGAAACGGGCCAGGGGAGATGCGTTCCTGCTGGTAGACTCTCGGTTTTCCCCTCGGCTGACGCTCATGCTGTTTCTCGAACTCTTTGGCTATCTGCTGCTCATCCTCGTGGCGGCAGAAGTCTTTGTCAACGCGCTCGAGCACCTGGGTGAAAAACTCAACATCTCGGAAGGCGTCACCGGCTCGCTGTTTGCCGCGGTCGGCACCGCCATGCCCGAAACCCTGGTGCCGCTACTGGCCATCTTTGCCGGTACCGGCAACAACGCGGTCAACGAGGAAATCGGGGTCGGCGCCATTCTCGGCGCGCCGCTGATGCTGTCGACACTGTCGCTGTCCCTTTTGAGTGTGGCGGTGTTCAGGAAACGGGGCATTCATGGCCGCTTCAACCCGGAGCGCACCGGTCTCAAGCGCGATCTCGATTTCTTTTTGATGGCATTCGTGCTGGCCTTCGTCGCCATGTTTGTGCCGCACGGTGATGGCTGGGTGCGCGCCGCCTTTGCCTTCGTCATGGTCATGATCTACTTCATCTACGTGATGCTGACCCTGCGTGCATCGGCCAAGCTGGTGGAAGATGGTCACGCCACCGAAGCCGGCTCGCCCATGATGCTGACCCGCTTGGGCCTGCCGCAGAACCTGTTCTTCATCATCGTGCAGCTGGCGCTGGGCCTGGGCCTGCTGGTGGCTGGCGCCAAGGGTTTCATTCACGGCGTGGAAGCCGCCGCGCCCATCATCGGCATCTCGGCCCTGCTGCTGTCGCTGATGATCATCCCGATCGCGACCGAATTGCAAAGGTGAACTCGATTCTGTGGGTCCGCAAGCACAAGGACACGCTGGCGTTCGGCAACATCACCGGCGCCATGGTGTTCCAGGGCACCCTGCTGCCCGCGATAGGTATTTCATTGACGCCGTGGGCGCCGCAAAAGGAAGTGCTGCTGGGGGTGCTGGTCACGCTGGTGGCTGCCTTCTGGCTGCGCTGGGCTGCTTTGAACGGTGGCCTGCGGGTGTGGCACCTGATTGTTAATGGAACCTTGTATGTGACGTATCTGACGGCCGTGCTGGTTTAAGCGGGGGAGGGATTGAGAACGGCGGGGAAACCCGCCATTTTTTATGCTTAAACGTCAGGATGTTCAATCAATGTGCCGCGCATGATGCGGCGAAAAACTGTTTGACCCCGTTTATTCCGATATGGATTCTTCACTTGCACCTTTCTCAGCGAGAGCTCCTTGGACGATTTTATCGATGGTTTCAGCGTCGATGGTGATGGTCACTCTGATGGGTTCTAAATCGTCACGGGGCGGGATGTGAAATCGGTGATCGGGGTTTTTTAGCGCCTCGCGGACGAGGTCGGCCTCGATGCCGAGGGATATGAGATAGCCTTCACGGTCCACCCCCCAAGCCTCGTCGTCAAATGAGAACTCAAACAGAGCCCGCTGATTGTCGAGGAATCCTCGGAGACGATCCTGTTCGACCTTGGTGTAGAAAGCCTCGGGTGGGTCATCGGATTTCCTGTTGTTGCAGCGTTCGCATAGGGCGACGAGGTTGCCTGGAACCAGATGCCCGCCAAGGGCGATGGGGACGTGGTGGTCCATGACGAGGGGGCCGGGCGAGCCGCACTTGAAACAAGCGTTCATGAAATAATCGAAAAGCCGCTTCTTGGCGTGCTCTTCGACGAGGGATAGCCTGAACGGCTTAAAGAGTTCCCGTTTTTCTTTGTTTCTCTGTCGCTTGACGGCCTCCGACCCGACTGGAATGGGCTCGAGTTTCGGGGGCTGCGGTTTCGCCGGAGGCTCCATTCCGAGGAAAGCGTGAAGGTCTTCGATGACATCACCCGTTTCGGAATCAACGGCGGAGACTATTCTGGAAACCTTGAAAGTCCGAACCTCCCGCCGTTCATGGCAGAAGGCGACTATGTAGCCCGGCTCCTGAGGTTCGATTTCCGAAATCCGTCGGTCAGTAATTTTCCCCTCGCCATCCTTGTAGTGAATCAGAAGCTCTGTCATTTCCCCTCTAGCGTAATACCTGCAGGCCATGCGCAATCGCGTATTCGATACCCTGCTGGTAACAGGTTTCAAAGTGCAAGCCGGGCACGTATTCCAGCGTGCCCCAGTGGCGGCCGTAGAGCCGCTGGCTGTCCTTGATGCAGAACGAGCAGGCGATGGGTAGGCCGTTGCGGTCGGCGATGATCAGCACCAGGTTGTCGGGCAGCTTGGCGCGCAGGTCGGCGAAAAAGGCGCGGTTGAGGTGGGGGTCGCTGCGGTGGCGGGCGTAGGTGTCGGCGTAGCAGCGCATGAAATGATCCCAGTCTGCATCGGTGCTGTCGCGGCCTTCGACCCAGCGGAACGTCACGCCCAGTTTGTTCAGCTTCTTCCGCTCCTGATGGATTTTTTTGCGTTTGTCGTGCTTCATCGCCGCGAGGAAATCTTCGAAATCGGTGTAACCGGCGTTCTGCCAGTGGAACTGGAAGGCGCTGCGATGCATGAGTTTCGTCGCCTGGAGCGCGGCATGGTCCGGCTCGGTGGGGAACAGGATGTGGAAGGATGAGAAGCCCAGGTCGGTCGTGAGTTTGAGCGCGGCCTGAATCAGCGTGGCGCGGTCGTCATCATTCTTCGCCAGCAGACGCGGGCCAGGCACGGGCGAGAAGGGCACGCAGCACACCAGCTTGGGGTAGTAGTTGAGCCCGTGGCGACGGTAGGCGTCGGCCCAGGCCCAGTCGAATACGAATTCACCCCAGGAATGGTGCTTGACGTACAACGGCATCGCGGCTTCGAGCTGGCCGTTGCGAAACAGGGCCAGGTGCACCGGTTCCCAGCCGATGTCGGGGCCGACGCAGCCGGTGGTTTCCAGCGCATGCAAAAAGGCATGCTGGACAAAGGGCGAATCGCCGGCCAGGCTGTTCCAGGCTGCCGGATCGAGGTCGGCCATGCGCGGAATCACGCGAATGACGGTGTCTGTGGCTTCCGCATCGGCGGGCTTTGCTTCAAAATGCGCGTTTTGGTTAGCGTCCATCCAACATGAACCTGCACGAGTATCAGGCCAAACAATTATTGCGGTCTGGAAACATTACCACGCCGCGCGGCATTGCTGCGTCGAGCGTCGAGGCTGCGGTGGCAGCAGCCGCCGAACTGGGCGGCGCGGCCTGGGTGGTAAAGGCGCAGATTCACGCCGGCGGGCGCGGCAAGGTGGGCGGCGTCAAGCTCGTTAAAAGCATCGACGAGGTGGGGGCGATGGCGGCGACGCTGCTGGGGAAACAACTGGTCACCAACCAGAACGCGCCCGACGGCCAGCCGGTGAACCAGGTGCTGGTGGAAGAAACCCTGCCGATTGCGCGCGAACTGTATCTGTCGCTGCTGGTCGACCGCGAGACCGAACGGGTGGCCATCGTGGCGTCAGCTGCCGGCGGCATGGACATCGAGGCAGTTGCCCAGGCCACCCCGGAAAAAGTGCTGACCGAAATCTGCGACCCGCTGCTGGGCGTGCAGGATTTCCAGTGTCGCGCGCTGGCGTTTGCGCTGGAATTGAAAGGTGACGCCTTCAAGGACTTCTGCCGTCTGTTGCCGCAACTGTATCGTGTGTTTATCGCCAACGATTTGAGCCTGCTCGAAATCAACCCGCTGGTGGTGACGGCAGACAACCGTGTGCTGCCGCTCGACTGCAAGATGAGCGTCGACGACAACGCGCTGTATCGCCGCCAGGCGCTGAGTGAGCTGCGTGACGATAGCCAGATCGACGCCAAGGAAGCCGCGGCCAATGCGGCGAATGTGAACTACGTCGCGCTGACCGGCAACATCGGCTGCATGGTCAACGGTGCTGGTCTCGCGATGGCGACGATGGACCTGATTCAGCTGGAGGGCGGCACCCCGGCCAATTTCCTCGATGTCGGCGGCGGCGCGACGCCCGAAACGGTGGCACAAGGCTTCAAGATCATTCTGCTCGACCCCAATGTCGGCGCAGTGCTGATCAACATTTTTGGCGGCATCGTGCGCTGTGACGTGATCGCCGAAGGCATCATCCAGGCGGTGAAGGAAGTCGGCGTGAAAGTGCCGGTAATCGTGCGGCTGGAAGGCACGAATGCCGAACAGGGGCGCACGTTATTGGCTGAATCCGAGCTGGCGATCATCGCGGCGGAAAGCCTGACCGATGCCGCCAAACAGGCTGTGGAGCGTGCGAAATGAGCATCCTCGTCAACAAAAATACCAAGGTCATTTGCCAGGGCTTTACCGGCAAGCAGGGCACGTTTCATTCCGAGCAGGCGATTGCCTACGGCACGCAGATGGTCGGCGGCGTGACGCCGGGCAAGGGCGGGCAGAGGCATCTCGAGCTGCCGGTGTTCAACACGGTGCGTGATGCGGTGCGGCAGACCGGCGCGCAGGCCACGATGATCTATGTGCCGGCGGCGTTCGCGGCGGACTCGATCCTGGAAGCCGCCGATGCGGGGATCGAACTCATTGTCTGCATCACCGAGGGCATTCCGGTGCTGGACATGCTGAACGTGAAGGCCGCACTGCGTGCCAACGGCGCCCAGCTGATCGGCCCCAACTGCCCCGGCATCATCACATCGGGCGAGTGCAAGATCGGCATCATGCCCGGCGTCATTCACCAGAAGGGCAAGATCGGCATCGTCTCGCGCTCCGGCACGCTGACCTACGAAGCCGTG
>CAJDTZ010000058.1_pt1 | contig 19139 bp, 19 predicted proteins | sample 7390551 | NCBI WGS metagenome assembly CAJDTZ01 (sample SAMEA7055662, study PRJEB34461) | soil metagenome | biome: terrestrial ecosystem; feature: Peninsula; material: soil | place: Antarctica | collected 2016 | reverse complement strand
TGGGCCCCTGCTGATCCAGCAGGCGTCGCCGCCGCCCTTTCGCGATTATCAGATGAACCGCATTCTGACGCCCGAGGAAAGGCAAACCTGGCTGCAAACGTCCATGCCCATGATGGCCAGCATGATGAAGATGGATGCGCGCGAGGCGATGAATCATTTCGCCGTCAAATACCCGGCCAAGGCCGGCCTCAGTTTCGACGAGGTCGTTGAGTCGATGATGCTGCGCGCCAACCAGGTGAACCTGAAATACGTGGGCATCAACCAGATTTCAAAGGACTTCAAGGCCATCTTGCACGAGCCGTGTTCCTGCCCTGTCGCATCGTGGTGATGGAAGATGCCGACAAGCGCATCTGGGTCATGACGCTGGACTGGGATGCAACCCTGCTCAATCTGGCCGGGATGCACTCGGACTTCACCCCGGAACTGCGGCAAGGCATAATCGCCATCCGCGAAAAGCTCGACCAGGTGATGCGCGCCGGGGCCAACGGCGATCTGTAGGACAGAACACGCCGAGCCATCCAACCGTCCGTCGAAACGACGGGCGCCTGCAGCCAATGCACCCCAACAACTCGATTAGACACACCAGACCAGGCATGACCCTTCCAACCCTACTCACGTCGGCATCCGCGCTGGAGAACCGTTTTGCCGATGGGCTGTCGAGCATGCTCGACAACCATCACGGCCTTGGCGTGTACATTCTGGTGCTGGCCAACGCCGCCTACGATCCCGCCCTGTGGACCCAGCTCAAGCCCGCCCTGTCGGCACGCCACGCCGAACTCGCGGCCACCCTCACCGATCACCTCCGCTGCGGGCGCAAGCTGACCGAACCCGACGACGACCTGCTGGTTTTTCTCAAGCTGCACGCCATTGGCTTCGACCACCTGCGCACCATGGACAAGCGTCGCGTCGGCAACTGGGAGGTGTTCTTCAACCCCATCCGCGCCTTGCGCCCGCCGCGCAACAGCGGCATGACTTTTGCCGGGCTAATGCGCCCGTTTGATCCGGCGGGATTCCATTTCAACAAGCCGTTTCTCGCCCGCGAAATATTGTGGGAAGGTGAATTGGCCGGCAAACCGGCGCGCATGCTGTACAACAAATTCCCGTTTGCGCGCCTGCACGGCCTGCTGGTGCCCGAGCCCGCCAGCCAGCTGTCGCAATACCTCACCCCCGAACAACACGACTGGGCATGGACCATCTGCGCGGCATCCGGCGTGCCCGGTTTCTGTCTCGGTTACAACAGCCACGGTGCCGGCGCGTCGGTCAACCACCTGCATTTCCAGAGTTTTGTGCAAACGAACCTTCTGCCGGTGCAGGATCCAGGCTTTGTCCACAACGGTGGCAACCGCCCCTACCCCTTGCCCTGCCAGCGTTACACCGATCCGGACAGAACGTGGCTCGAACTCGAGCGACTGCATCAGCAAAACCGGCCCTACAACCTGATCTACAGCCGACACGGCCTGCACCTGATCGAGCGCGTGCCGCAAGACAGCACCCAGTTGAGCGACGCATGCCGCGGCTATGGCTGGAGTGAAATGGCCGGCGCCCTGACCCTGTTCAGCCGGGAAGCGTTTGAAAGTCTGGACGCGACAGCGTTCGAGGACGAACTGGGCCGGTTCACGCCGTGAAGCGAAGGCGTTCGAGCCCGGCTGCGACTTAGTCGATCGACGCCGAATCCCTGACCAGCGTGTCAAACGCTTCCGCGCTCAACAAGTCACGCTCAAGCACCAGTTCGCGGATGGTGCGATTCGAGGCGAGCGCTTCCATCGCCAGATCCGACGCGACCTCATAGCCCAGTTCCGGATTCAACAGCGTGACCAGCGTGATCGATGCATCCAGATGTTTCCGGCAATTCTCGATATTGGGCGTGATGCCTGCAATGCAGCGATCGGCCAGAATGCGCATGGCGCGCTTCATGATGTCGATCGACTGGAACAGGTTGGCGACCATGATGGGTTCGAATGCGTTCAACTGCAGTTGGCCGCCTTCGCTGGCCATCATCACCGTCAGATCGTTTCCCATGATCTGGTAGGCCACCTGATTGACCATTTCCGGGATCACCGGGTTGACCTTGCCCGGCATGATGGAAGAACCGGCCTGCACCGGCGGCAAATGGATTTCGCCGATGCCGGCGCGCGGGCCCGAGGCCAGCAGGCGCAGGTCGTTGCAAATCTTCGAAAGCTTCACCGCGGTGCGGCGCAACACGCCCGACCAGGCGAGATAAATTCCGGTGTCGGAGGTAGCCTCGATCGGGTTGGACGCGGTCGTCAGCGAAAACCCGCTGACGTCGGACAGATGCCGAACCACCACTGCAGCGTAGCCCTTGGGTGCATTGATGCCAGTGCCGATCGCGGTGCCGCCCAGACCCACCTCGCCCAGCAGTCGGTCGAGATCGCTGAAGCGTTGCTTCTCCTCGCGCAGGGTGTCGGCGTAGGCCTGAAACTCCTGCCCCAGGGTCATCGGCACGGCATCCTGCAATTGCGTACGGGCAATCTTGTAGATCGCCTTGAAGGCCTGCGCGCGTTCTTCAAACGTACCGATCAGATGCTCGAGCGACTCATGCACGCCGGCGTGACTCAGCAACAGCCCCACGCGGAAAGCCGTGGGATAGGCGTCATTGGTAGACTGCGACAGGTTCACATGGTCGTTCGGGTGCAGCTGTTTGTAGCTGCCCTTGGGGTAGCCAAGAATCTCCAGCGCACGGTTGGCAATCACCTCGTTGGCATTCATGTTGGTCGAGGTGCCGGCGCCGCCCTGAATCAGGTCGACCACGAAGTGCTCGTGCAACTTGCCGCCGATGATTTCATCGCAGGCCTGGCCTATGGCCTGCGCCTTGTCGGCCGGCAGCCGCCCCAGTTCCAGGTTGGCCGCCATGCTGGCTTTCTTGACCATGGCGAGCGCGACGATGAAGCGCGGAAAGTGGCTGATCTGCACACCGGACACCGTGAAGTTGTCCAGCGCACGCGCCGTGTGGATACCGTAATAGGCGTCGGCCGGAATGGCCTTGGTGCCAAGAAAGTCTTTCTCGATACGCGTCAACGACATGGCAGCCTCGCGGTTTATGGAGTCGAGCCCGGCAGCGCCGGTGGCCCTATTTGATCAAAAACAGCAGCTTCTCGTTGCCCACCTCGATCGTGTCGTTGGACGCCAGCGGACGCGACTCATGACCGATGGACTTGCCATTCAGGCGCGCCGGCTTGCTGCCCTCGACATGGGTGATGAAATAGCCCTGAGGACGGGCGTTGATGACCACCGTCTGTTTGCCGGGAATGCCAAACACATGCAGCATCTGGGTCAACGCGGTTTCCTTGCTTTGCTGGGTGCCACTGAATGCACGGATCAGGCCGAGCCTCGCATTGGTCTTGAACGGATGGCCCTTTTTGGGCGTGGCCAATGCCTGCGCGCCCGCAGCGGGAACGGCTGTACCAGGCTTCAGCTCCGACGCCTGGATGATCATGGTGCGGTCGAAACTGGGGCCCTCGATGGCCTTGTGGTTGCGGTAGCGAATCTGCACGCCGGCGATTTCAATGACGTCGTCATTCTGCAGAATATGCCGGGTGACCGGCTGGCCATTGACCTGGGTGCCATTGGTGCTGTTCAGATCCTCGAGAATGTCGTCATTACCCACCGACGTGATGCGGGCATGAGCGCGGCTGACGCCCTCGGCAGCCAGACGCAGGTCGCTGTCTTCCAGGCTGCCGATGGTGAAACTGGATTCGTTGAGGAATCGGCTTTCGATCACCTCACCGTTCTGACTGACAATTAGTTTGGCCATGGGGATTAGCGTCCGAACAAGCGGGCGAAGAAACTTTTCTTCTCCGCGACAGGGGGGCAGGCTGTGCCGGCCTTGGCCAGAATGACGGAGACATTGTCTTCGCCGCCGTTGTCATTGGCGATCATGACCAGTTGGCTGGCGGCAAGCGGCAGATTGGCCTGCAGGGAACTGAGCACCAGTTGAATATCGGCATCGTCGACCATGTCATTGAGGCCATCCGAACACAGCAGGTAGATATCGCCCGGCAGGGCATCGAACGCGTCCAGCGCCACCTCCACCTCGGCCTGCAAGCCGAGACCGCGCGTGACCAGATGACGGTTGTGCGACGAGGCCGCCGCTTCTGCGCTGAGTATGCCCAGGTCGATCTGCTCCTGCAGCAGGGAATGATCGTGCGTCAACAGCTCAAGTTGGTTGGCGCGTAGCCGATAAATACGGGAATCACCAACGTGCGCCATCGTGACATGATTGCCGTGAAACAGCAGCAGCGCCAGGGTGGATCCCATCGCCTGTTCCTGGCTGCTGTGGACACGCTTGGCACGCTGCAGGCCTTCCTGGTAAATCGCACGGTTGGCGCGTTTGACGACGTTTTCCACCACGGCTGCCAGCTTGCCGTCGTGTTGCGGGGTGTCTTTCAGGGCCTGGGTCAGGCCTTCGACGATGACCTGGGTGGTAATGCTGCTGGCCACGTCGCCGGACTGGTAACCGCCCATTCCGTCCGACAGCACCAGCAGCCCGAGTTCGCTGACCATGGCGATGCTGTCTTCATTCAGGGTTCGCAGAATGCCGGGGTCGGTTTTAGCCGCAATTTCAAGTGAAAGAATGGGGCTGGATGCAGTTTTTGGCACAGGATGGTCTCATGGTGTTTGTTATACTTTTTCCACAAAGATTCTCTCATCCGGAATCCCTCTAAAGCAAGCCGCCCGTTGCGAATTCCGTATGCTCAGTCAAAAAAATATCGGTCGTTATGTCGTCGTTTCCACGCTTGGACAAGGTGCAATGGGCACCGTCTACAAGGCTGTGGATCCGCTAATCGAGCGCACCGTCGCCATCAAGACGATCAATCTCAATCTCTCAAATGAGGAACGCGCCGAGTTCGAGGAGCGTTTTTATCGTGAAGCCAAATCCGCCGGCCGTCTGAGCCACGCCAATATCGTCACCATTTATGATGTGGGCGAGACCGACGACATTGCCTATATCGCAATGGAATACCTGGAAGGCGAATCGCTGCGGGACATGCTCGATTCCGGCGTGGTGCTGCCGGTCGAGATGATCGGAAAAATCGCGGCCCGCATCGCCAGTGCGCTGAACTACGCGCACGAGAACCAGGTGGTGCATCGCGACATCAAGCCGGCGAACATCATGATCATGCCGAACCGTGACGTCAAAATCATGGATTTCGGTATCGCCCAGATTCCGACGGGTTCACGCACCCAACTCGGCACCGTGCTGGGATCACCCAAGTACATGGCGCCAGAGCAAGTCGCCGGGAAATCGACCGACGGCAAGACCGACATATTTGCACTGGGGGTGGTGCTGTACGAAATGCTGACCGGGACGACGCCATTCAATGGCGACAACCTCAGCGCCATCATGTACAAGATCCTGAACGACGAGCCCGCGCCGCCCAGCACACTCAACCCCCGGGTGCCGCCAGTGTTCGATCGCATCATCAGCCGGGCGCTGTCGAAGCGACCGGAAGACCGCTACCAGACTGCGCGCGAATTTGCCCGGGATCTGCGCAACCGGGATGCCGTCTTTCCCCAGGCAACGCAAAAGCCAACCGCCCGCAACAAGCCAGCAACAACCGGAAAAACAAACCGGTCGCCTGCCGACCAACAGGACGCCACCATATTTCTGGCGCCCGAGCAGGCCCGGGGCATCGTCGCGGCCTCCCAGTCCAAGGCGCCAGGCACCGCAGGGAAAACGGCAGCACTGCCAGGCGGCACTCAATCAACCCGCAAGCTGTGGCTGTTTGCTCTGCCAGTACTGGCCATCGCGCTGTGGATGATTTATTCGCAACCGCGGCTGGGCAGCCGTGCTCCCACTCCGCCCTTGCCCATGTTCGAGGCAGCCGCCGTCAGCCCGCCTCCAACAACGCTGGCGCCCGTTGCGGACATCACGCCTGCGGCAGTTTCCCAACCAGCTGTTGCTGCCACACCGGCAGCACCCATCGCATCCGCGCCCAGGAAAATCAAACCCCGTGAATCCTCGACGCAGGCGAAGGTGATCCCATCCGCCCCCGCCACCGAGGTGCAGGAAAGCGCCACTGTCTCATTTGCCGTTTCACCGTGGGGCGAGGTATTTGTCGATGGCAAAAGCGTCGGCGTCTCGCCCCCGCTCGCCACACTGCAACTGGACGCGGGAAGCCACAAGGTGGAAATTCGCAACCAGGCGTTCACCCCCTACCGCGAAACCGTGAAGCTGAAGCCGGGACAATCGCTCAAGCTTCGGCACAAATTCGATTAAGGACATGACCATGAAGCGATTTTTTGCGCTGCTGTGCGTAGCACTGTTGATGACGGCCTGCGCGGCGCCGATCGTGCGCGATGCTGGGCTCGACAAACTCGCCCCCCGCAAGGCCGAGCAGGACCTGTCAGCCGGTATCCGGGCCTACGAAGACGGCGACTACAAGAATTCCGCCCTGCTGCTGCAAAACGCACTCAACGCAGATTTGCTGGTGACGTCAGACAAGGTGGCCGCACACAAGTACCTGGCTTTCATGCATTGCGCCCAGTCGCGTGAAAAAGCCTGTCGCAGCGAGTTTCGCAAAGCGCTGGGGCTGAATCCGAATTTTGAGCTGTCACCTGCGGAATCGGGCCATCCCCTGTGGGGGCCGGTTTTCAAATCGATGAAGCAATAAGCGGCGAAAAAGCCTGCGCCTGATCGGGCAGTCTCTCACCCAGGCAGAGAGTGGCCTCCCGATTCATGTTGTCTGTTGTCTGTCTGAATCACGAAGCCAACAGTGAGTCATGGGTTGCTCAATCCCGCCATTCATCCAAAATCAATCACCTGACCCTGCTCCAACGGCGTCAACGTCCAGTCCGGCGCAGCAGTCTGCAACTCCTGCATGATCGCCGCCTCGTTGCCCGGCTTCAAATGCGTGATCCACACTTCCGGCCGCGCCCGCAGCTCCTGCAAGGTCTCGGCCAGTGAATCCGGCCAGTGATGCTTGGACGCCTGGGCAATGTCCGCCAGCGCATTTTCGAACGAGGTTTCGATGATGAGATGGCGCAGGTCGGGGATGGCGTTGAGCGCTTCGGTGAAGGCCTCGCTACTGGTGGTGTCGCCGCTGAACACCAGGCTGCCACCGGCCCCGCTGATCTGAATGCCGCATGCCGGCACCACATGGTTGACCGGCAGCGGGGTGAAGCTGCGCGCGCCCAGGGTCAGTTTCTCGCTCATCTGCAAGGGATCGAATTTCAGCCACGGCGCCTCGGCGCTGGGAATTTCGCGAAAGTCCGGCCACAGCTGCCAGTTGAACATGTGAGCAGACAGCACCTCCAGCACGTCGGGCAGCGAATGGATGACAACGGGTGTGGTGCGCTGGTCGCCCACGGCATCGAGCAGCAGCGGCAAGCCCAGCACGTGATCGAGGTGGGCATGGGTGACGACCACATGGTCGATCGCCAGCAGCTGTTCAAAACTGAGCGTGGTGATGCCGGTGCCGGCGTCGATCAGGACGTCGTCGTCGACCTTGAAGCAGGTGGTGTGACGCCCACTGCCGATGCCGCCGCTGCAGCCGAGTATGGTCAGTTTCATCGCTTTATTATCGTGGCTATTTGGTGGTGTAGACGAATACGCCGTCCCAGTCTGCGGGAGGCGGGGCGGTACGGAAATGCGCGATGCGTTCGAGGTAGATGTCGTAGAGCTTGCGCGGCGCGCGGGTATTGAGCGCACGCAAGGCCGTGTCGGCGGTGTCCCAGTCCTGCTTCTGGTAGTGGGCAAATACGGTTTCGAAGTCGGCTGCATTCTGCTTGACGGCCTCGTCCAGCCCCACTTTCACGCCCAGCGGTTCGTAAATGGCCACCGGGGTTTCCTTGCCCTTGACGCGCACGTCGTCGATTTTCATAAAGGCATGCACCGGGTCGGCCTCGACCGTGGGCTGGGTGACCAGGATGCCGACGCCGTATTGCTTGGTGATGCTTTCCAGACGCGAGCCCAGGTTCACGGCGTCGCCCATGACAGTGTAGGACATGCGGAATTCCGAGCCCATGTTGCCGACGCTCATGCGCCCGGTGTTGGCGCCGACGCCGATCTGCACGTCGGGCCAGCCGCGCGCGGCGAATTCCTGGTTCAGTTGCGGCAGCGCGGCCTGCATGTGGAGTGCGGTTTGCACTGCGCGACTAGCGTGATCGTTCAGATCCACCGGCGCGTTCCAGAACGCCATGATGGCGTCGCCGATGTATTTGTCGATGGTGCCGCGCTGTTGCTGCACGATGCGCGTCATGGTCGACAAATAGGCGTTCAGCACTTCGGCGAGTTCGGCCGGCGTCAGGTTTTCCGAGAAATTGGTGAAACCGCGGATATCGGAAAACAGCACGGTCATGTCGCGCGACTGGCCTTCCATGGTGTAGTGCGCCGGGTCCTGGCTCATTTCGGCGGCCAGTTCGGGCGGCACATACTGGCCAAACAGCTTGGTCATCTGGCGCTTGTTGCGGCTCTCGGCAAAAAAGCCATAGGCCGTGTTGAGCGCATACAGCCCGAATATGGTAACCATTGGCGCGGCCATCGGCACCACCCAGAATCGTGACCAGGCAGCAGCATAGGCAGCCAGCAACAGCGCCAGCAACACGATGCTTGCCACCAGCCCAATGACCGGACCGGACCGCAGCAGCACCAGCGTCAGTAACGCACCCATCACCAGCACGACCAGCAGCCGTACATCCTGTGCCCACGGCGGGGTGCTCAGCGTGGTGCCATCGAGCATGCCGGCGATCAGGTGGGCGTGGATTTCCACGCCGGGAAAGGCATTGGAAAACGGGGTGACGCGCAAGTCCGCCAGGCCCGGTGCGGTGGATCCCAGCAGCACGATGCGGTTCTCCAGTTGCGCCAGCGGCGCATTGCCCGCCAGCACCTGGGCCACCGAAATATACGGGAACGGCGAACCGGCACGATACGGCACATGCACGCTGCCATCCGAACTCAGCGGCACCTTGATGCCACCAACTTCTACCCATGGCGTGGCGTAGTGCCGCCCCAACACGCTGTGTTGTTCAACCCCGGCCACCAAAGGATCGCCGCCAAACGCCACGCGCAAGGTGGACGCCGACAAGGCCGGGTAGTAGCCGGCGCCAAACGGGGTCAGCAGATGCATCTGGCGGGCGGTGCCATCGTCGTCGGCGCGCATGTTGAAGAAACCGGCGCCCTGCGCCATGTCCTGGAATCCCGCCAGATTCGCCCCATAGCCGGTGGGCTGCGGCATGCCCGGTTGCATCGGGCTAAATGCGCTGAGCGGCAGTGAAGGCTGCGGCAAGCTGCCGGATCGGGCATCGCCATAGCCGGCAGGAATGAAGTAATAGCCGAGGGCAATCGGGCGGTCGGCCAGGCCCTGCGCAAAGCGGGCGTCGAAATCAAGGCGCGGCGCCAGCTGCTTGAGCGCTGCCTGAAAATCGCGGCTGCCAGCCAGGTCCGTTTGGGCCAAGCGTTGCAGGCTATCCAATCCCGAGCTTCGGTCCGGTTCGGCAAACACGACGTCGAAGCCGAGCGCACCGACGTAGTAATGGTCGAACAGCTGGTTGACCAGCCGGGTCATGGTGTCGCGACTCCATGGCCAGCGGCCCACGCTTTTCAGGCTGGCCTCGTCGATGTCGAGTATCGCAATGCGGTCATCCACGCCAGCCGTTGCCGTGTGTTTCAGCCAGGCATCGTACAACCAGGCTTCGGCACGCTGTATCGGCGCTATGGTGAAAAGCCCGCCCACATGCCCGGCAATCAACAGGACAAATAGTGCAGACAGAGCCGCCTGCACCCATTTGGTCGACGTGCGGTTCACCGAATGCGGTAGAAGCGGCTGGCTAGGTCCTTGCCTTGCACGGCGTCGAGACGCCCATCTACGGCTTCACCGAGTGCGGCCAAGCGATCGGCCGGATGCGGATGGGTCTTGAAGAGCAGGCCGGTGCGGTTGTCCTTGGCCGGCAACGCAGCCATGCCCTGCAACACGGTGGGCAGCCCCCACGGGTCGTAGCCGGCGCGGGCCGCAAACACGATGCCGGTGCGGTCGGCCCGGAATTCGGCGTCCTTGTCGAGCCCGCGCGCCATGATTTCAGCGCCGTTACCGATCAGGTTCTGCACCATCTGGTCGCTGTCCTGTGCCTTTTTGCTGGCGGCCTGTCCCAGCGCGCCGATCAGGCTGGACTGCTTGAGCACCTTGAGGTGATCCTTGTTGGCGACGTGCGCGATTTCATGGCCCAGCACGCCGGCCAGTTCGGCCTCGTTGTTGAGCAGGCGATACAAGCCCTTGGTCACGAAGATGTAGCCGCCCGGTGCGGCAAACGCATTGATGTCCTCGGTTTCCAGCACGCCAAAATGCCAGGTGACGTCCTTGCGCCCGCTCTGCAGCGCGACCCAGTTGCCCACCAGATTGACGTAGCGTTGCAGGCCATCGTCCTTCACCAAAGGCACCGCGCCCAGCAGGTTGCCGGCAATCTGCTTGCCGATGCGGTTTTCCTCGTCGATCGAGTAATCGCCAAACAAGGCAAACCCCAGTTGTTTGGCATCCACTTTCTGCTTGTCGGCCGGGGGCGACGCCGCCGCGGTTTGTGACGCCGGCAGCGGCGTGGTCTGTGTCGGTTGCGCGGGCTTGTCCTTGTTCAATTCCTGATCAACACGATCCTTCAGGAACTTGCCGAGATCGAATGCATTCGACGTCGTGCTAAACGCCAGCAACGACATGGCCACTATCATTAATTTCGTTTTCATCAGTTGTTCCCCCATGGTGATGAGGCCCGCGCAGGCCCGCCACGGCCACCACACGGCTGGGGTCGGACTTGGTGGTGGCCGCGCCAAACACATCGCCCACGCCCGCACCACCGACGCCACCCGCCCCGGCTCGCACCGACAGCAAGCGCATCCAGCCGGTTGTTCTGCCAACAGTGACACGCAGCCATCCGCCCTGTTTGGACAGAATATTGACCGAGGTGCCCTTGGCAACGGTGGTCGCCACGGCAGAACCTGAACTCGGCTGACTATAGAGTTTCTCGTTACGCAACACCGTGCCGGGCGCGGCGAAGACAGACGCCGCAGCCACGCTCAACACGCATGCTGCAAGAGGGATCAATGCTTTTTTCATGCGGTATTCCTCCGTTCAATTGCAAAACTGTATGGCCTGGCTCGTATTGGCGCAAGCGCGCCAGATGACGACCCGCTGAATTGAAGGCACCCACGCCTTGCGTGAAAATGTCCAATGGATAACGCAACCGTCCGCGTTAACGGTAAGATGCCGCCATGAATTTTTTCGTGGCCTCCATCGAATCGCTCGGCGCCAAAATCGCCAACTGGTTTACTGTCGGCTATGGCATGTTTGCCTTTCTGGCCAAGGCCATGCTTTCCCTGCTGGACCGCTCCACTTGGAATCGCGCCACCTTCGATGTGGTCATCAAGCAGGTCTACTTTACTGCCGTCCAGATCCTGCCTGTTTTCCTGAGCTACACGGTGGTGATCTCGTGGCTCATTATCGCCATCATTCTGTCTACCGCACGCGATTTCGGCCTGACCCAGTTCGCCAGTGAAATGACGATCCGCGTGCTGGTTCTGGAACTGCTGCCTTTCCTGACTGCCCTGTTCATCGCCTTGCGGTCCGGCAGTGCCATCAATACCGAAATCGCGCTGATGCAGGTGAACAACGAATTGGACGCGCTGGCGCATTGCAAGGTTCCGCCGATGCAGTTCGAGTTCCTGCCGCGGCTGATTGGCGGCGTGATTTCAGCCGTCACGCTGGCGGGGCTGGCGGGCCTTGTTGCCCTGCTGCTGGCCTACCTGTCGATCTATGGCATCAATATGGCAGGCTTTGAGCCGTTTACCCAAACCATTGCAAAAATTTTCAATTTGCAGATTGTGGTGGGACTGATCTTCAAGTGTGGTCTGTTCGGGTTGGCGGTGACCCTGATCCCGGTCACCGCCGGGCTCGAAACCCCGAAAAAGCTCTTCATGGTGCCGGTCTCCGTGCTGCGCGGCATGATGCGGGTGTTCTTCGCCATTGTTGCAATCGAGGTGGTGTCATTAGCGCTCAAGTACATCTGACCCAGTTTGCTGATCGCGATTCGCTCATGACGGCGGTTGAGTCATTGTCCGATGACGTGGCGCGCGTGGCGCTGGATCTGCCGCTACGGGCCAACCTGTCGGCGCTCGACAACATTGCGCTGATTCCCTTGTATCAACGCCATTACGGCGCAGCCGAATCGACCCGGCAAGCGCAGGACATGCTGAATCAACTGGGCTATGCCGATATTGCGCCGCTACGCGATCCCGACATGACGCCTGAACAGCGTTTCGTCACCAAGCTGGCGCGCGCACTGATCCTGAACCGCTCACGGCTGATCATCGACCGTCCCGGCGCCATGCTTTACGATGTGCCCTACCCACTGTTTATCCGGCAACTGGCCGCGCAGGCCGGCATGACGGGCACCTGGGAAATTTTCGACTTCAGCTGGAATCAGGTACTTTACGCAGAATGAACAAACTGCATTTCAAGGTGGGCTTGTTTACCGCGGCATCGCTGTTGCTGGGGGCCGCTTTCGTCGTCTACCTGCTGCATGCGCGCGGTTTTTTCGAGGATACCTACCAGCTGCAACTCGCCGCCTCCACTGCCGACGGTGTCGCTGCCGGCGTGCCGCTGGTGTTTTCCGGCATCGAGATTGGCAATGTCACCTCGCTCGGACTCAACGAGAATGGCGGCATCATCATTCACGTCGGTCTACTGGCGCGCAATGCGAAATGGCTCAAGGAAAACAGCACCTTCACGCTGGATAAGCCACTCGTAGGCGGTGCCAAGATCAGAATTGACTCACCCGATCTGAGCGCGCCTGCACTGCCGGATAACTCCACCATGCTGCTGCTCACGTCCGACATCAGCAAGGAACTGCCGGCGCTGGTCGAACGGGTCAAGGCGATTCTGACCAATGTCGAATACCTGACCCGCAAGGATGGCGAAATGAATGCCACACTGGCCAACGTGAAGACGATGACCGGACGCATGACAGGGGAATATGGGATGCTGGAAGGCGTGCTGGGCAGTCCGGAAAAGGCTCGCGCGTTGACTGACTCTCTCGACAAGACCCGTACCCTCATCACTAGGCTGGATGCTTTGGCGCTGAAAATGGATGGCATGGCAGGAAAGGCTGATCAGTGGCTGTTCGCACCCAACGGCATGGCAAACCAGACGAACGAAGCGCTGGCCCAGATCCGGCTGATGCTGAATGATGCGCAGTCCAGTCTGAAAAAGGCTGACACACTGATGACCAATGTTGTGGAAATTTCCGCCAACGTCAATGACGGCACCCAGGACATTGCCAGGCTGCGTGCCGAAATTGATGATGCAGTGCGTAGCGCCAACAGCCTGATCAAAGAGATCAACAAAAAATGGCCATTTGCGCGCGACCCCGAGGTGAAACTGCCATGAAAGCCCTGCTTGCCGCTGCCTGTCTCGCCATACTCACGGCCTGCGGCAGCGGCGGCCCGCCGCCGCCCGACTGGAAGACCGATGCAGCGGATCTGATCGAACGTTACAAAAAGCACGCGCTGCTGGGTGAAAACACCCTCGCCGAACGCTATTTCCAGCAGGCGATCATTGCCACCGGCGGCGCGGGCCGTGTGGCGGACACGGCCCGCCTGTGGCTGGTGCGCTGCGCCACCCGCCGCGCCATGCTGATCGACGATACCTGCATCGAATATGCCGATCTGGCCAGGATCGAACCCAATTCGGCAGACCAGGCCTACTACCAGTTTCTGACCCTACGCTGGGACACGGTCGATATCGGCCAGTTACCCAGCCAGCACCGCGATCTGGTGAAGGCATCGCCCGACACGCGGGGTGCGCTTCTGACCCGGCTGGACGACCCGCTCGCGCGGCTGCTCGACGCCAGCTTGCTGGTAATGCGTCAGGAGTCCAATGACACCACCCTTGCGCTGGCGACCGAAACCGCGTCCAGTCAGGGCTGGCGGCAACCTCTGCTGACCTATCTGAAGCTGCAGGAAAAACGGGCTGCAGACCAGGGCAATACAGCCGAACTGGCCCGACTCGCGGGCCGTGTTCAACTGGTCGAGAAGAGCATTGGGCTCGCGCCCGGGAAATAAAGCACCATTACGATGAACCTTCCGGAACGGGAAGGCACCAACCCACATCGATACAGCGCATATTCGATTTGGCGCATGTTATTTCACTGTAAATAATGCCGTTGCCGCATTGACAACTCAAAGCGGCATGTTTACCGTGCAGCCTCGGAGGATTTTTTCTTCGTCTACAACCAAGCTGTAACCCGAATAATCAATTGGAGGAGGTCCAATGAAATATACGTCTATCGCGCTCGCTGCCCTGGCAGCTTTCGCAACCACTGCACACGCCGCACCCGCCATGATGTCTGCCGAATGGACCGCTCAGGCTTGCGACGCTTGGAACAAGGATGCCACCCTGACCGACGGTCTGGGTGACAAATGGATCAAGAACGATAGCGGTCGCGGCTACAAGATCATTCACATGTACCGCACCGACTGCGGCGAAGCCACGCAGACCGAACTGAAGATCGAACCCAAGGACGGCAAGGCCATTTGTGTGTACGGCGGCGCAGTGCGAAATCCCAAGATGGAATACGCATCCGACTACACGATGCATGCCACCTCCGAGCGTTGGGGTGAAATGGGCGCGGGTGAGTATGGCCCGATGAAGGCCATGATGTTTGGCCGCCTCAAGTTCGCCGGCCCCAAAGTGGAAGCCATGACCGTGATGGGTCCGTTCGAGACCTTCCTGCGTTTGCCGGGCAAGATTCCTGGCGACAAGGCTTGTCCTTCGAAGTAAGCCTGCCCGTTACCTGACGGCATGCCACAAAAAAGCCGGGCGCAATCCCGGCTTTTTTACGTCCTGCTGCGAGCCCGTTGCCGTGACCCTTCCCTGATCATTTCACCACATCATGCTCAGTGCACCGTACCGGTTTGCACATCAAGCGGCCGTCCGTTGCGGATTTCTTCCGGCGTGGCTTCACGGATATCCATCACGTTGACGAGGCAGGTTACGGTCTGCCCGGCCAGGGAGGGATTGCCATCCAGCGTGAGCTTGCCGTCGTCGATCGAGGTCACGTAAAACACCTTGTTCTCGCCCGATTTGTTCTCGAACATGACTTCAGCCCCGACGCGTCTGAACTGGGGCGGTACATTATCAATGTCGTCCGTAAACACCAGGCTCTCGTCGCGCAGGCCATAGCCGTCCTCGGGCGCCAATTTAATCTCGATCCGTTCGCCTATTTTGCGACCGGCTACCGCCGATTCGATGGCTGGCAAAATGCCGCTGTTGGCGCCCTGCACGTAACCCACCGGAAGGTCATGCTGTTCAACGACCATCCCGCGTTCGTCCAAAATGGAATAGGTAATGTATACGAGCTTGTTCTGTGTAACGGTTGTCATGCTGTCTCATCCATCTTGTTCAAAAAACGCTGCGGCCACACCTCACGGCATGGCGCAACATGCCCATGATACCTGCGAAGCCTGTCTCAACCACCTTTCGCCCTTGACCATGCGGCAAAAGCAGTCCGTCTGAAACAGGCTGAACATGCATTCCAGTTGAAGCACACAACACAGGGGGCGGCCAAGACAACATTCATCATCCTGTCCCGCGCCGTGCAGGCCGGTCTGGCCCTCGTGCTGATTGCCGCCCCGCTTTGGCACCGTAATCTCAGTATCTAACGCGCACGCGATAGTTCAGCGTTACCCGGCCTTCGGCAGGCACGTTCACTTTCCATTCGGCGGTTCCTGACGCGGCCCTGGTGTGGGGCTGCGATTCGCTCACCATCGTCCAGTCGCCCGGCATCGGCTCGCGCACGGTGACGGTCACGGCTTCCGTCTTGGCATTTTTCAGCACGATTTCATAGGCCGATTCGAACACGTGGCTGGTGCGATCCGTTGCCGCCAGTTTCATAAACGCAGTCTGCTTTTTGTCTGCCGTCACATCAAACGCATCGCCCAGCTTGAGGCGCACGGTTTCGTTCTTTGGCGTATGGTCGATGCGGTCTTCTCCGACAAATTGCGCGTTGCCCTGGCTGTCCCGCTTGTACATGCGGATGACGCCCTTGGGCAGGGGGATCCCCAGGCCTTCCCCTTTGTTGTCGAACTCGACGAACACGCCAACTTTCTGCTTCTGCCCCAGTTCGCCGTACTGTCCCGAGTAATAATAATTCGCCCCCTCCAGCAGATACTCCTTTTTCACGGGCACCCGTGATGCAGACATCAACGCCACCTGCTTGGTCTGGTTCTCCGCCAGAGTAGTGGGTCGTTGCAGGGTGTACAGGTGATATTCGAATAGCGATTCCTGCTGCATGTCTGCCGCGTCGGCCACCTTGGCCGTCATCGCCATGGTCGCACGCGGCATGGGCTGGGCCTCGTGCACGCGGTTCAGATCGCCCGCCACCAGCTGCAATCTGGCATTGGGATAGGCCGCGCCGCTCTGGTTGGTCAGCGTCACCCAGCCATTCAAGTCCAGCTGGTCGTCATGCGCATTCAGTTCGGCCACGTAATCGGCGCGCCACGACAAACCCGCGGTCAGATACGACAGTTCAAGATTCTGTGATCCCGCGCTTGGATTGATCAGCGATATGACAAGCGTGGGCTTGTCGCGCAACGTCTCGGGCACTCCCGCAAAGGCCAGCCGGCCGGGTACCCCGGTTTCGATCCGATCGGCAAACCTGAGTACCACGCCATTATTGGTCGACAGCACGGTGGCGGACTCGCGGGTTTCCGCGCCGGTGGTGGGATGACTGCGAATTACGCTGACTTCGCGTCCGACGTATTTTTCGAGCAGTTTGCCCGGCGTCAGCAAATCGAAATCGAAGTTCTGTTCCAGCAAGCGGAAACCGGCTGGATTCGACAGGTTGCGCAACTGTGCCGTTTCGGGACGCATCTGCGCCGACACTTCACGCCACGCCAACTGATTGAAGTCGCGCACCAGCGTGATCCGTCGCGCATCTTTCACCAGCGCCAGATTGTCGTTATAGATGGTGACAGCTACGCTCCGCTGATCGGATGCCGTGCTGACGATTTCGTCGCGCGGTGCAGCCCAGCCGGCAGTCGAGGTCAGCATCACGCCTGCGATGATCACGTTCAGATGATGTGTGCGTATCTTCATGTTGAGTTTCCTGCTCCCGTTGTGATAAACCTGAATGATGACTGATCGATACGAAAAAGGGTTCACCGCGCTAGAATACCGGCACGAGCCCTGCAGGGAATGACATGACCTCAGATGACCCCACGCCATCGCGCATAGTCGGTGGTGGCATCAATACCAGCGAATCCGCACACCCGACGGTGGTGACCCAGATGCTGGGTATCGACAGCAACGAACCCATCCGCGAAGAAGCCTTGCGCGCGCGCTTTTTGTCATTTGACCCGCTGTTCGATGCGGCGTCCAATCTGGCCGCCAATCAGCTGATCCTGCGCGGACGCATCGCAACCGCCGATGCACCATCCGAAATCCGGCAAATGGATGAGGACATGTTGCTGACCGGGTTGTACTCGCTGACGCAAGCCGGCCTGATGGGCAAATTGCCGCTGCTGGTTCAGATCAGTACCAGCGTCCTGTTCAGCGACATCCCGCAGCAAATCAACCATCGTCAGCTGATCTGGTGCGTGACTATCGACAACGAGCAACACCTGGCGCGTGCACTCGCCCTGCAGGACGCCGGGCTGACGATCTGCCCGACCCTCAGCCGCAACAACGCCCTTGTCCGGGACAGCGCTTCTGCCTGGCGCTACCTGGCCTGTGCCGCAGACGAACAACCACCCGCAAGCAAGGCGCGCCTGATCGTCGGCGGCGTCAATCACGCCCAGACCCAGGTGGACTGGCCCGGTCAGGCCTGGTTCAAGGGCAGCTTCTTCTCGGGCGACACCCAGCCTGCAGGTAATACCCACGAGCAGGCCAGGCAGCTGGATTTGCTGGCCATTGCGCTGCGCCAGTCGCTCGATACCCTGATCCAGTTTTTCAAGCTGAATCCGGGCATGGCGCCGCGACTGCTGGCCATCGCCAACTCGAATATCGGCGGATTGAGCCGCCCGGCCGAATCTGCCGCGCATGCCATGATCATGCTGGGGCCGCAACGCGCCAGCCGCGTCGCTGCGCTGCTGGCGCTCACCGGCATCCATCCCACCGAGACCACCCGCCACTACGCCGTAACGGCGCTTACCCGGGCACTGTTCATGGGCAAGGTCACCCGTCTGGGTGCACAGACCGAAAGTGCCGCAGCCGCATTCGAAGTGGGCCTGCTGTCGACGGCAACCCATGCGCTTTCACTGCCATTGGACACGCTGATCCGCAAACTGGGGGTGTCGCCAGCCACAGCTAACGCATTGAGCGGCCAGCCCACGACTGAAGGCGCGTTGCTGAAACTCACCCACGCGTGCGAGATCAACAATGCCGACAGCCTGGCTGCGTTTGCCCAGCAGCTGGATATTCCGCTGCATCAGATTTCGGTTGCCTATCTGGACGCGCTGATAGCGGCCTCGGCGCTCGACTCGGCACTTCATTAAGTCCAAAGCCCGACCGCCCTCACAAATATTGTCCCGGGACAGCGTAAAATGGCGGTTTTTGCTCGCACGCCTGCTCCATGCGCCCTACCCTGGTTTTTGACATTGAAACCATACCCGACCTCGCCGGGTTCGCCGCTGTCAACGGCATAGACGAAACAACACTGCCGGCCGGCGAACTCGCCGACATGGCGCTGCTCACCCGTCGCCAGAAAACCGGCAGCGATTTCATGCCGCATCACCTGCACCGCATTGTCGCCATTTCCTGCGTGCTGCGCAGCACCGACCAGCACGGGGGCGATCAACTGCGCGTGTGGTCGCTGGGTGAAGCCGACAGCAGTGAAGCCGAACTGATCCAGCGCTTCTATGACGGCATCGAGCGCTACACCCCGCAACTTGTCTCATGGAATGGCGGCGGCTTTGATCTGCCCGTGCTGCATTACCGCAGCCTGATCCACGGCGTGGCGGCTGCACGCTACTGGGACTGGGGCGACGACGACAAGGAATTCAAGTGGAACAACTACCTGGCGCGCTATCACACCCGGCATCTGGATCTGATGGACGTGCTGGCGATGTTCCAGGCGCGCGCCAATGCGCCGCTCGACCAGATGGCCAAGCTGTGCGGCTTTCCCGGCAAACTGGGCATGGA
>CAJDTZ010000076.1_pt1 | contig 19553 bp, 27 predicted proteins | sample 7390551 | NCBI WGS metagenome assembly CAJDTZ01 (sample SAMEA7055662, study PRJEB34461) | soil metagenome | biome: terrestrial ecosystem; feature: Peninsula; material: soil | place: Antarctica | collected 2016 | reverse complement strand
GCTGATGAATCGCTCTGCGTCATCCACTTCCGCGACCGCGAGCGCCATGATTTCCCCGACTTGCTCGAGCGCATTCCCGACGCCCACATGTCGCGTCCGTCCACCATGCTGATTCCCAGCAACAGCCTGCGCCTGGCCCTGGGGGTGATTTGCGGTCCTATTCTGGCCAGGTTCATGGATGCGCGCAGCGCCGCATCGGCGCAAGGTAAAAACAGTTAACAAAACGCTTCGGCGCTTCGGGGTCAGGTCTTGCAAAACCCCATTTCCGGGTTTGCTCGGCCTGACCCATTTGTTCATTTCATGGAAATTAAAGAGGCCAGGCTCGAATTGATTCCCTCCCGGGGTAGAAAATCTTGGCTACGGATGTTTCAAGACAGATGCGGCACGCAAACAAAAAGACAAAGGGGAGCCGAAAGTTGAAGCTGAAAAAACTGCACGTGACTGGCTACCATGTCTCGCTTATGGCAGCTTTCGTGGCCGTTTGGGTTTGGGCGGCGATCAAGCCCAAATACCCGGACGACTGGCTGCTGGAAAATTATCTGGTGTTCGTCTTTGTGCCGGTTTTCCTGCTGTTGGCACGCTATTTCAGGCTGTCCAACCTCTCCTGCACGTTGATGACCGTTTTCATGCTGATGCATGTGGTGGGTTCGCATTACACCTATGCGGAGGTGCCGTTTGGTTACACGCTTCAGGACTGGTTTGGCTCGGAGCGCAATATGTATGACCGGCTGGTGCATTTCAGCTATGGCCTGCTGATGGCCTATCCATTGCGCGAGCTATTCATGCGCGTGGCCAAGATTGGTGGGGTGTGGTCATACGGGTTTCCGCTGGTGCTGGTGCTGGCCTTTTCGGCGGTATACGAGATCATCGAATGGGTAGTGGCCGAATGGGTCGACCCCGAGGCTGGCCTGGCATTCCTCGGTGCGCAGGGCGATGTGTGGGACGCTCAGAAGGACATGGCACTGGCCGGCATTGGCGCGGCGATCGCCATGCTGATGGTGGCGTTGATCCACTGGCGTCGCGGTCTGGCGCTTCAGAGCGTTAAAGCAAAACTGAATTAAAAGGGCCAGGCTCACATTATTCTGGGCATTGAATATGGCTCGAATAATTCGAGCCTGGCCCTTGGGTTTGCGCGTCACAGCAGTACGGCAAAAGTCGAGACCTGACCTTTAGTGGTGGCTTTTCGTGTGCTCATTGACTAGGGTGCAAGGCGATGCCCAACCCGTTGTTCAAGCGGGACGCCGCGCACGCACGCAGCCCCTTGCCTCGCGTTAACTTTCATAAAGGAAGAACACCATGAGCAACTATCCAAGAACGTTCTCACATATCGGCATTTCAGTTCCTGATGTCGAAAAGGCCGTTGAGTTTTATAGCGCAGTGATGGGCTGGTATCTGATCATGAAACCAACCATCATCACCGAGGAGTCGGACACACCCATCGGTCAAATGTGTATTGATGTTTTTGGGGCTGGCTGGGGCTCTTTCAAAATCGCGCATATGTCGACAGGTGACAAAATCGGGGTGGAGATGTTCGAGTTTACGAACAACGAAAAACCCAAGGAGTTCGAATACTGGAAAACCAGCACGTTTCATTTCTGCGTTCAGGATCCGGATATTGAAGGCCTGGTTAAAAAGATCGTGGATCACGGCGGCAAACAGCGCATGCCGATCCGCGAGTATTACCCTGGCGAGAAGCCCTACAAAATGTGTTACGTCGAAGACCCGTTCGGCCTCATATTCGAGGTCTACTCGCACAGTTATGAACTGACGTATTCTCAGGGCGCATATTGAACGTGAACCCAGCGCCGTACGCCTGATTGTCCGGGGTGCTCGGCACCAGGCGTCCCAAATAAAGTGATGAGGAATACATGAAGACTATTTGGCCAACGCTAGTGCTTGTTACGGTCCTCGTGAGTGGATGCGATACCACCTCGATAGTGGCCACGACGAAACAGGCCGCACGAAACCGGAGGTGAGTCTTGAGCTTGCCGAGAACCGGAGGTGAGTCTTGAGCTTGCCGAGATCAAGCAGAACTTCTCGGGCGAATCCGTCCAGGTATCCGACACGCTGGTCGACTGCACGCTATCTCAAGGTACCAAGACACAATGCGTCAAGATAACCGTGCCCATCAACAGCGCGGATCACACCATGGGCCCATGGTGTCCGCGCAATATTGCAGATACCAAAGATAAAGCGGGTATCTGGATCGATAGCGAAAAAGTCTATGACGCAGATGGAAAGTTTGTTGAAAACCTGGCCAGCTTTTATCAAGACAGCCAATGGAAAATGTACGACCCCGGCAGCGGCAAGATTAATGTCACTGAATCGCGTGAAGCTTGTCTGGCTGCCGCGCGGCCCGATGTCGATCCCAAGTATCAAAACTATTGCGTGGAATGTTCGCCCGGCTTTGTTGAAGACACGACCGCTCAAAGCTACCTGATCCCTGTGCAGCCCAAAGCCTCGCGCACGCCTGAAAGGATCGCTCCGCACGGCGGGGTGGGCATCGCCTTGAACGGCGTGAAGCTCGACGCGTCGGCACCCTTGCACGCCATACTCGGCGCACACACGCTTGCGCCATTTGATGATTGCGGCGGCCATGTCAACCCGCATGCGGGCTAGCATTATCATGCCGTGATGGGCTGCGGAAAGGCCGGCGCGCTGGTTGCCGGGCATGGGAAACTGGTTGGCCTGGCCATGGACGGATTCAAGATTTACAGCCAGCAGAGCGCAACCGGCAACGGTGTATCCGACCTCGACACCTGCGGCGGCCATGATGCCGGTGAACTGGGTTACCACTACCACGCAGGTGAGGCAGGCAGTAACAAGATCATTGGTTGCTTTGTGGCCGAACAGGGCTGTGTCATTGAGCGTGGCCAAACAGATTGCTCACTCAGGAAAGCGCCCCCACCTCGTCAACCCGAGTAAGGCACGCCTCGAAAAGCCAGAATAAATGAGGCCAGACTGAGCTAACCCGGGTTGGCTCAGTCACGATTAATCTGACTCGGCGCCACACAAAATAAATAGCACAAAATAAATAGGGTCAGACACTCTGCTCATCCGACAAAATCAAAGGAGCCAGGCTCGAATTAATCAGTTGGCAATACCGCGTAGGATGAGTGGGTCAGTTGTTTCGTTAATTAAAGGAGAATGGACATGGGCTTGATCATGACACTGATCATGGGCGGGATCGTCGGTTGGCTGGCAAGTATCGTGATGAAAACCGACGCCCGGATGGGCTGGATCGCCAACGTGGTGGTGGGGGTGGTGGGTTCGATGCTGGGCTTCTGGGTTGCCGGGCTGCTGGGCCTTTCGGCCGCGGGCGGCATTGGGCGCCTTATCGTTTCATTCGCCGGTGCGGTGTTGCTGATCTTCATTCTGGGCAAGCTCGGCATCTTTCGCAAAAGCTAAGCGCCATTCGGTGTCATTTAAATCTGAGGAAGAGTTGAGGTTTCAGCTATCCTCCTGATAACAAAAACGTGAATACTGGCTTAGGGGAGCGTAGATGAGCAGGGAAACTTTTCTCGCACGGCAACCGATTGTCGATGCTGAACATCGACTGTTCGCTTACGAACTTCTGTTCAGGCAATCGATGAGCTGCGTGTCAGCTCAAGTCACCAGCCAACTCCAGGCTGGCGTTGAAGTGATCAGCAACACGCTCTGTCTCGGAACAGACTGGCTACTGCAAGGCAAACTCGCTTTCATCAATCTGGATGAAGCAACGCTGATGAGCGACTTTGTCTGCTTGCTGCCGCCTCACCACGTCGTGTATGAAATCCTCGAAACTGTGCCGGTTACGCCGGTTCTGATTGCCCGCATTCAGGAACTGCGACAAATCGGTTACCGGTTTGCACTGGATGATTTTGTGTGTCTTGATGAGTATCGTCCGCTGCTGCCGCTGGTCGATTTTGTAAAGCTCGACGTGCTTGAGCAGCATCCCGAAAAGACGGTGGAAATCATCGACCACATCCGGCTCACCTACAAGGGCCAGTTCATTGCCGAAAAGGTGGAGTCGCGCGAGATGTTCGACATCTGTCGTAACTGCGGCATTCAGTATTTCCAGGGCTATTATTTTGCCCACCCCGAGAATGTGGCCAACAAGGCGATCCAGCCCGGGCAGTTGAATGTTCTGGTCCTGATGAACAAGGTTCGCACATGTCAGGACCTGGGCGAGATCGAGGAGCCGTTGCGTCAGAATGCGGCCTTGACCATACGGCTGTTGCGCTACGCCAATTCCGCGGCCTCGGGTCTGCCCCAGCAAGTCCATACCGTGCGCCAGGCGCTTTCCCTGATTGGCCTGAATACGCTGTATCGCTGGCTGGCACTGCTTCTGGTGACAGCCAACCCGACCCCGACCAATGCTTTGCTGGCACGCACAGCGGTCACACGGGGTCGCCTCTGCGAACTCCTGGGCAAAACCAGGCTTGGCCGCGAGGCGCAGGACGAGTTGTTCATGACGGGGCTGTTTTCCCTGGCAGAACAGCTGATGGGCATCTCACTCGACCAGTTGCTTGAAAAGTTGCCCATGCCAGAATTCATTGTTCAGGCACTGGTTGGCGAGACGGGTCCTTATTCGTCTTTTCTGAAACTTGCTGTGGCATCAGAGCAGAGCGACTTCAAAAAAATCGCTCACTATGCTGGCGATATCCATTCCAGTCCGGACGAGGTCAATGTGGCGCAATTGCAATCGCTTGCCTGGACTGAGGAACTGAACAGCGAATCGCTGCTGGAAACAAACTAGAGGGGGTTAGCTCAGTCTGACCCCATTTGTTTTTTCGCATCGGACTGGGATGGCAAACATCAGGCATTTGCCACGCTTTCCTTGAGCGCCCATTATTAATGTCGGCCACCTTGCGGAAAACGCTAAAACGTCATGCTGCGTGTGCCCGTCATGAATATGCGGGCTGAAGGTTGCCCCGGTTACCTGCCACAAGGCGTAAATGGCGACTGCCCCCAGCTGCCGCAAATCCCAATAGCAGCAACATCAGCGTCGAGGGCTCTGGAATGTGTGCCAATACCGGTTCACCGTAAATAAAGTCGTCCATCACGACCAGATCAGGGTTGATATTTCCCGCTGCGAGAATTTGGTCGCCGCTGGTGATGCGTGCGCGCGACACGACGCTACCCTCGCTGAAACGCACGCCGAGGAAGGAAAAAGTCTGATTGCCTGCGGTAGACGGCGCAAAATACTGCCCGAGTGACTGGTCGAGTGCATCGAAGAACTCGATGCCCGTCGTGTTCGACTGATCCACGTCGCTGAATACCACACCAAAGCCGTTGATCAACGCTGCGTTAGCGGAGCCGGGAATGAAAAAGCGCACATCGGTGATGGTGCTGCCAAGTGCGGTGAACATTTTCTGCGAGCTGAAAGGCGCGAAAAGTATCGGATAGTTTGCATTGATGTTGCCGAACGCGACGGGTGCCACGGCGGAGTTCGCGCTGACTTGCAGTCCGGTGCCCGGTGTCGTGAGCTCGACGCCACGCGGACTGTTCACGTTGAAGAAATTGCCTGGCAGATTGTTCGGCGCCGAAAAGCCATCGGGCACGCCGTCCCAGTTGATTTCGCGCCGACCACTACCAAATGAGCCGGCGACATTGGGATTGAGTGTGCCCAACGCGGCGCGGAATGCGTCAACAGTTCCCTGGATGGTTGCCGCGTTGGCGCCGGCTGCCGACAGAACTATCGGCACCGCCTGTACATTCCCAGCCGCACATACCAGTGCCACACCCAACATCATTCTTGAAGTTTTCATGTCGATCTCCTGCTGATAAGGGTCTGTGGACGCTAAGGCCGGCCGCAGTGAGTAAACGCTAGCAAGTTTCGTTCTAGCGTGATCTTGTCTTGATTATTCATAGACATGGTGGCATCGACAACCAACCTGTTGCCCGCAACTGTAAAGTCGGCCGACACCTGGAACGACGCTTGATTCGCGAAGGCGTGGGTCATCGACCCCCGGGTTAGCTAGAAACAATAGAGGACAGACCACGGTTTTGCGTGCCCCCATTTGTAGGCGTGGCGTCCATCGGTGTACCGGGATGTCCGGATGGCACCGGCTGCATCGTGTCGATTGGAGGCGTGCGCAAGGCATCGGACCGCGCTTCGGGGTCAGGTCTTGCAAAGCCAAATTCCAAAAAACTACGGGGGCCCGTTCATGGGGGCCCCTTTGTGTGATTTTTCGATATGGTCAGAACCGGTAGCCGAAACCTGCACTGACGGTTCCCGCATTGCGGTCCAGCGTGATCGGGCTGTTGGCAGCCTCGCTGCCCAGTCGATACACGCCGACACCAACGGTCGAGAACCACTGCGGCGTGAACGTGTGTGTCCAGGTTGCGCCAAGGCCATAGCGACGGATGCCGGCGTCGGCCGTGTAGCCAGCAAGGCCGGAGCTTACAGACTGCGCCGCGGTGATGCCGAAATAGGTTTGCATCACTTCCGAATCCGCCCAGTCTACGGAGGCGTCGAGCACGAGCCGGTCAGCCGGCTCCAGTGTGGTGGCGTATCCTGCGCCGAGCCTGATCTGGGTGCCGGTCGCGTCGCCACTAATGCCCTGCTTGACGGTGGCGCGCACAAAGAAGGGGCGCAGGTTCCAGCGCACGAAGGCGCCCAGATCCGCGCCCCCGTCGACGTCACCCAGGCCGTGCAATCGATCGGCGTCGTCTTGGTCACGCCCCATGCGGTATGACAACAGGGGACCGAACGCCACATTGGATACCGGCGAAAAGTCGTAGCCGATACCCGTCAGGACACCGGCAAAAAAACGACCGTTGCGGTAGTCGATCAGAGGCAACGCACGCACTCTGTAGTCGTCCGACCCCTCGTAGCGCGGCAAGTAGGCGGCGGCAAGGCCGAGCGTTAGATGGCCGCCCGGGCTGGCGTTTTCAGTCGGCGCGGTCTGGGCCACAACCTCCGTGGGCGTCGTCTGGGCGCGGGCGTCCATGCCGGCGCCGGCGATGGCGGCTGCGAGTGGAATGATGCCGACGCGTCTGAATTCGAACCACGGCCGGGATGTCGGTCACGTCGGCGTGGCGCGCCCGATGAAGTGAAGCCCGCGACGACGACAGGCAATTGAGTGACCTCATGTGTTTGTTTTTAGTTCGCGCTCGAGAACCTAAACGGGGTTGGCAACTTTCCTGATTCGTCAAAGTCTCATAGCTTGGGAAGATAGTTTCATGCCGGAGATTAATATGATTTCGCGTCTTTTTTTTGGGATGTTCGTTTTATTGTTTGCAGGATCTGCGATGGCGATTGAAGAACCAAAATACACAGTAATCGAACAGTCTGGGGCGTTTGAGCTGCGTGCATACAGCCCCAGGATTGTGGCGGAAACGCTGGTGTCAGGGTCGCTGGATAAAGCGTCCAGCGCGGGGTTCAGGCTGATTGCGGATTATATTTTTGGCAATAACACGTCGCGCACAGGCGGCAGTGAAGCAATCAGCATGACCGCACCCGTGACGATGGCACCCAGGTCAGAAAAAATCAGCATGACCGCCCCGGTGACGATGGAGCAAACAGGTGAACAATGGCGGATGCATTTTGTCATGCCTGGCCAATACACGTTAGCTACCTTGCCCAAGCCTAATAACCCGGCAGTGACATTGCGTGAGGTGCCTAAAAGCACGTATGCCGTGATCCGTTTTTCCGGCTTGGCTGGTGAGGATAAAGTCGCAAGTAAAACGGCCGAATTGATGACGTGGCTGGATGGCAAAGGAATCTCACCTATTGGCAAGCCTGAACTTGCACGTTATAACCCGCCCTGGACCTTGCCTTTTTTACGTCGTAACGAGGTGATGGTGGCGTATTAGTACGCGAATTACAGGGTCGTGCTAGAAGCGTCGCTAATCCGGCGGTGTACCGTATTTCCATTCATCGTCGGTGCGAAAAACGCGGACAACCCGCGTATGTTTGCCGCCGGCATACTTTTCCATCTGCACCATGACGGGGTACAACTCCATGAGTTTGGCGCGCGCGTCATCCTCATTCTCGAAGGTGAGAATGGCACCCTCGGCGCCGCGCACATCGGTCCAGATACCTTTGTCATCTTCCACCTCGATCTTGAACATCATCATTCTCCTGTCAGGTTGAAGCACTTGCTTCTGATCGCTCTGCCGCCTGGGGCTTGGGCATGGCATCGCGAATTGGGTCTGTCAGTCCTCCGCCAGATCGGCGGCCTTGAGCCGCCCCTTGAGACGCGTCACCTCTTCGAGCAAATCCGCCACCAGTGCGGCCAGCTCCGGCACGGCATCGAAGTCGCGTTCCATTTGCCGCATCCGCCGGGCCCGTGTCAGGTCCTGGCTGGTGAAGTGCCAGCTTTCGACGTGAATTGAGCCATCACCGAGGATGCCGGCTTCGATATGTTCCACAATCCATCGCGGCTCTACCGCGCAGGCCTGTGCCAGTTCTTCCAGCGTCAGGGAACATTCATCCAGCAGGACGCCGGTCACAATGTCAGCTTGCGTCATGGCTCACACTCCTGTTTTCTGGCGCGGGTTGAAGGCCAGTTCCCGTGCCATGGTTTCATACAACTGACGCGCCTTGTCGGTATCGGCAGGCGGCAGCACCACTTCCAGCACCACATAGAGATCACCGGGGGGGTCTCCCGGAATGCCACGCCCTTTCAGGCGGAGTTTGCGACCGGTTTGCGATCCGGCAGGCGCTTTCAGCTGCACTGTGCCGGAAGGCGTGGGCGTTTCGATTGCCGCACCCAGCGCGGCTTCCCATGGGGTGACGGGAACGGTTTCATAGACATCCCGTCCTTCCACGCGATAGCGCGGATCGGGGCTGAAGTGCACTTCCAGATACAGGTCTCCCGCCGGTCCGCCACCCATGCCGGGACTGCCCTGACCCGTCAGGCGAACATGCTGGCCTTCTTTGACCCCCTTGGGAATGCGTACGTTGAGGGTGTGATCCCGGGACACGACGCGGCCCTGTGCGTCCACCTGGGGCGCGTGCAGGGTGATTGTCCGGGTCGCCCCGTGATAGGCGTCTGCCAGGTCGATGAATATCTTGGCGTGGCGATCTTCGCCCCGCATCTGATACCCGCCAGCACGCCTGCTGCGACCTGCTTGACCAAACATACTGGCGAAGAAGTCGCTGGCATCTTCCGTGTCTGCACCGGAAAAGCCGCCACCCGAAAACTCGTATCCCGCATCCCAGTCCGGTGGCGGCTGGAAATCCTGACCCGCCTGATAACGGCTGCCCAACTGATCATAAGCAGCACGTTTTTCCGGGTCGGATAATACGGCGTTGGCCTCGTTGACGTCCTTCATGTGCTTGTCTGCATCCGGCTCCTTGCTGATATCCGGGTGATATTTGCGGGCCAGCTTGCGGTAAGCCTTCTTGATTTCGGCGGCGGTCGCGGCCTTGTCGACGCCGAGCATTTTGTAGTAATCCCTGAACTCCACTTTTACGGGCTCCTGTGTGTGTTGTCTTGAATAGTGTGAGTGGCCGCACCGAAGCGGTCAATCAGCGCAATGGCGCGGTTCGAAAGGGCAGCGTCAGTTGCCGGTGGACAGCGGAACAGCACTTTTTCAGTACATCCGGCGCAGTAAAAAATCTTCGCTCAAAATCGCGAAAAACTCCGCCGGATGGCAGGGGCTCAGGGGTCAGCCCCCACTATCGTTTTGGAGGCAGGGGGAGATGAGGCATTGCAAGACGTGATTCCGGTTCACGCGCGATCCCCTGAAATTGCAAAGGGGCACGCGCGGTGGTTGATGTGCCGCGTGACCGGATGCCAAGCGCCTAGACCGCGCTGCCCATGCCCTTTTGCTGCGTCCCTGCCGGCGGCTTCAGCCCGGCGAGCAGGCAGCCTTGGGCCAAGGGGCCCTTGGGGAACAGTTCGTAGAGATGCTTGATACCGCCTTCGGCATGGAAATGCTCATCGAGCGCATCGTGCAGGTCGCGAGCGTTCAGGGCAGGGTCCGCATTGTGCGTGCACAGTTCTTGCAGCGCCCGCACGACCTCCCAGTGTTCTTCCGTTAATGTCAGGCCTTCCGTTTGCGAGACGGCTTCGGCGTGTTCGCGGGACCAGTCGAAGGGCGCATGGGGGAAGCCAGGAATGGGTTGGGTTTCGTAGCCAGGGCGTTCAAAATCCTGATTTGCATCGTTCATAATTGATCTCCTCTTGTTCATCAGTACGCAACGACAACTGCACGCGGCAACTACGCAAATAAATGCGCTCAGCCAGGCACTTTTTATCAGGTCTACAGGTAATTAACGATAGTCGCGATCACGATCGTGGTTCCTGCCCTTGTACCTGATTTCTCTGGGGTAGCGATCACGAGGCAGCTCGTTCCATGGACCCGCTCTATCCCTTGAATAGCTCCAGCGATGATCGCGTTCCTGGTAGTAATAATAGAAACCGCTGTGGAAGTAGTATGGCTCCACGCCGAGTTCGACAATGACCGGCAATGCGGGCGCCACGACATAATAATCACGGTCACGTCCACGGTCATGTTGTGGCGCCACCACGCACGCCGAGAGCAGAAGCGCCGCAAACAGCGGACCGTAAAACATCCTGGTTTTTCTCATGACATTCTCCTGAATGTGACTGTCGGAAATCAGGAAGGACTGTTTGTGCCAGCCGGCGTCAATTCCAGTTGTCCATCCCGAACCGGAATGCGCTGTCCCGGGTTGTGGTCCATACGCACGACGCCCTGCTTGTCGTTAAGCCGATAGGTCACGTCGTATCCGATCGTTTTGGTGCTGGAGTCGTAGACCGTTTTGCAGCGTGTTTTCGTCTCGCTGACCTGGTTGGATTCCTGCATGTTCTGCTGCACTTTATTGCCAGCATAGCCACCGCCTGCCGCACCCGCTACGGTAGCCAGGGTTTTGCCCGTGCCACCGCCAACCTGGTTGCCCAGCACGCCACCCAGCACCGCGCCGATGGCAGTACCCGCGATCCGGTTTTCGTCTTTCACGGGCGCCTGATGGGCGACGACGACGTCACTGCATACTTCACGCGGGGTCCGCACCTTTTCAGTCACTTCCTTTGCGCTGATGACTTCAGCGTAATCCGGGCCTTTCATGGCTTTGTATCCGGCAAATCCGCCTATTGCGGTCACCGCAACTGCGCCGGCCACGATCCCGATCATCATTGATTTATCCATGCCTGCTCCTTTAAAGTTTTCCTGAAAATAGGCGAATGCGGTCACCATCGCGATCAGCCAACTGTAAGCGGACGTGTCAGTGGATTCCGTGCGCTATCGAACATAGCGTGTAAATGCAAAACAATAGCGGACGGACCACGGTTTTGCATGACCGAGTGCCCAAGGCATCAGTGATACTTTTCCATGCTGACATGACCGGGCTCGCGTCGGCGATGCCGCGTCATCCCACGTTTTTCCAGGCTGGCCAAGGCATCCTGCAGCATCCCGGCATTCCCGCACAGCATCACATGGGCACGTTCCGGTGTCAGCACCAGGCCGGTTTTTTGCTCCAGGGCGCCGCTTTCGATGCTGGCTGGAATCCGTTGACCTAGATCGCCGTCGCTGGGCGCGCGGGTGATGAACGGAACGAACTGGAATTGCGCGGGGTGACGCTGCTGTATTTCATGGATCGTTTCCTGGTAACTCAGTTCGTCCCGTGTGCGAACCGAATGACCCAGCACGATGTTCTCGAATCGCGCCCAGGGCGCAGCGGTTTTCAGGATGGAGAGGAATGGGCCGATCGCGGTACCCGTGGCGAGGAGCCAGAGGTTGCGGGCGTCGGGAATTTCATTCAGGGTAAGGAATCCATTGGCCGTGGACGTGACCCAGAAGCGCTCTCCTGGCTGAAGCTGTGCCAAGCGGGGTGAGAGCGGGCCTTCGCGGACGACGTTGAAATGGATTTCGTGCGGCGTCTCGTCAGGGGCATTGACCATGGAATACGGGCGCCCGATACGTTCGCCCGCGATATCCATCCCCGCGCGAACAAACTGGCCCGCATTGAAAGGTTCCAGTTCGGCTTCAAAACGTAGCGAAACCAGCGCATCGTTCCAGCGTATGCGTTCGACCACGGTTGCCGGTATCCATTCGCTCATCTTCAACGCCTCGCGGGGTATGTGCGATGTATATGGGGTACGCGAGCCTGCATTCAACCCGCAGCCCGATAGGGTATTCGGCCAGGCCAGCAATTGATGCGCAAACCAATAAAAGGGGTTGGCTCAGCTTCGGATTGTTTGTTAAGGGAAAGCTAAAACGATGCCGACCTCTTTAATCATGGCTGGGAGGCGCACGACTGTTTGCCCGTTCAAAAAGCCTTGATGTAACGCAGGCCGATATGGTCAAGCCCCTCGTTTTCGCCTTCAATGACCCATTTGTGCGACATGTGATCGACAAGCAGGGCAAGCGACGTGTCAGGTTTAAGTTTGTAGCCGGTCTCCAGCCCGAAGCGGGGCATGAAACGGGTGCCATACCCGCAATCGCTGAATTGCTGGCAGCGAATGGGGTCCTTGTGTAGCGGGCCGTTATGCGTCACGCCGTCGATGAATCCATCGAGAAACCAGTGCGGGGTCTCTTTAAAGCGGAATACCAGGCCGGCGTAGGCAACGCTGGTATCTCCTGTGAAATTGAGCGTAAAGCCGAGGTGGGAACGAGGCGTCCCTGGAAAATCGAGAGGGGAAAACTGGATTTCAAGATTGATATCCACGCCATTTTCGTGAGCGTCGCTGAGGGGGCCGCGATCATGCGCCAACACCCCGCCGGCTATTTGCCAGTCCTTGCCGATTGGGGTATCGGAAGCCAGTGCAGGGATTTGAAAGCAGGCAGACAGGCAGATGAAAACGCTTAAATGCCTGGCTGTCATGCGCAATGAGGCGCGGGGGGCATTGCCTGCTTGGTTTGACTTCGATGGGTCCATTCTCGCGCGTAACAAATTGAAGAAAGCCTAGATTGCTGACTTTTAAATCAAAGTGCAAGCGTGTGAAAAACAACAGGGGCCAGACCACGGTATTGCATGACCGCATGCCAAAGCGGTCAGGGATGCGTGTACCCCCACACCAACAGCAGCAGCGCCGTTAGGGCCATGGCCGCGTGGAGGCTGACGCCTATCATCGGCGGGGGCGAGCGGTGTTCGTGATTGCCCAGGCGCAGGGCCAACAGAACCAGCCCGCCGAACAGCGCCAGCACAAACAGCAGCGCCGCATCGTTGTACAACATATGAACGGGGCTGCTGAAGATATGCTGCCCCAGCAGGATCAGTCCGAGCAGGGCGACGCCGGCGTGTGCCGCCGCCAGCGCCCGGGAGCCGCGTCGATAGCGCACGCCCAGCACCACGAGCCACAGGCCCAACGCAACGGCCAGACCAAACAGAACGATTGCGGCAAGAATCATGTGTTTTCCCGGATCAAAACTAGCGATACAACGTTGAACAAGACTGGGTGGCGCGAAGCGCACCTTCGACGTTGCGCCCACTGGGTAGTGGTTGCGAAACCGACGAGCAGTTTAAAGGGGCGTCGCGCCATTCGTTCAAAGCAACGCTTATTCTGGCGGCCCGGAAAGCTTGCCTGCCCGCTGCCGGAGGGGCGTGAGGATGTCCGTCAAACCGTTGTGATCGATCTCCTGCATCAGGGCCAGCAAGCGGCCAATTTCGCCCGTGGGGAATCCTGTGCGCGCGAACCAGTTGAGGTAGTTGCCGGGCAGGTCCGCAATGATGCAGCCCTTGTGTTTGCCGAAGGGCATCTCCCGGGTGAGCAGCAATTCCAGGTCCTTTGGGCTCATGTCATTAACTACCCTGGCAGGCTTTCAAGCGCCATTCCGCAGGCGCGTGCAATGAAAGTGTGCTGGCCGCTGTCGCCGTCGCGGCCATGACTTCACGCAAGCCCTCAATGGCTTGCGGTCCCATGACACGTGCCGCTTTTGCATCGACGCGCAACTCGGCGGTCCAGTGCAGAGCGAGCCAGCCAAGACAGAATCCAGCCAGATAGAGTGCGGTCAGCCAACTCAGATCATTTGGGAACCCGACTGTCAGCAACAGGACCGGCATCATCGACACCATGCGTTGAGACACATCGCCATGAACCATGGCCCGGGCCAACAGGAAGCGCAGTCCGACGGGGCCAAGCCGACAGGCCTGACCGGTGGAAACGAATACCCGACTCTGGCGGGGCAGCAACCCCGCAGTCACGATGAATGGCTGCGGATGGCCCACCAGCGTGACAGGCAATATCGCCAGGGAATGGGCGGCTGCCTGCGTGTTCAATTCATCCAGGACCTGATCGATTGCCTGATGGAGCGGCCCCGCGCTGATTTCATCCACCACCATGGCCTGGCACAGGGCTGGTCCAAACCAGAATCCGGCGATCACCAGCAAGCCCTGGTACAGATTCGAGACGAGCGGGTAGGCAGCATCGTGCGCCCAGGCGGTGGGGACAAGCCAGTCCGGCCCCCAGAACACCACAATGCTGAGCAGCAGGAAGATCAGGGTGCGTCTCGCTGATGAGGGAATCATGGGTGCGCAGTTTAGTGGAGTTCTGGCCACGGCGATGCGTTGTATTGCCTGGCGTCACGCGCGCGCGCCGCATCCGCCATCGCACGCTTCGCTTCGAATCGCTGTGTGGGCACCTGTGACCCGCGAGACAAGTGAGCACCCTATTGAAACACCCCAACCAGCCCGGGTTTCCACCAGACACCTCTCTGGTTTGGCTTCGCTGCGCCGCAAGCAATCAGTCTGAATGGTATTCATCCAATAAAAAACAGTGGCATAAGCCACCGTTTTTTATTGGCCCTGCCCAGCTGAAGCGTCAGTCGTGATCCATGACGAATGGAAAACGATGCTGCCTCCTGCAAATAAAGCGGGCAGCTTCGGATTGTCTTTTCGTGCAGGCGGTTTCCACGACAGATAACCATGGCGAACCCAAATCCGAAGCCGACCCCGACCCCTTCAGTCTGGCTGTTCTCCCTGCCACTCAGGGAGCCAGTTCGGTTTTGCGCTTTGAGTAGCTGAAGGTGTACAGGGCGGGGAGGCCGCTGTTATGGTTGCCGATGGCGCTGCCCCAGCCGTACATCACGCCGTTGTCACAACTCTGGATGGTTACCTGGTTGGTAAATCCCCAGGTGGTGCTCTTGATCCATACCTTGGAGCCGTCAGGCGCCACCTGGAGATCGATGAAATCAGGCTTGGCGCTATCGAAGGGTTGCGGCCGGCTGTTGATGATGGATTGCCTGTCGCTGTATAGAACCATGTGGTGATAGGGGGCCTGGGTTTTCAGGCCGCCTACACCGTCGTAATCCAGGGCCGCGGAGGAAGGATGGCCGGTCCAGGAGACGATGGAATTCTGCTGGTTGCTGGCGACAGTGACGATGAGATATTGCCCGTTCCCTCTGGAGTAGTTCACCAGGTCAGTCACCATCGGGACGCAGGATGCGGCCATGGCGCTGTGGGTAGCCAGGATGGAAACACCGAAAAGCAGGACATGCATGGGTTTACGCATAAGTACCTCCAGGATGTGAGTGTGTGCACGGTTTCATGACAACCCGAATGCCCTGGATGTTTTCCGCAGGGTTCCTGGTCGCCTCCATGGTCCACGAGTGTTCGGTTCCGTTAGATAGAGGCCAGGCTTGTAAGTTGCCCGTGGATGCGCGGACGATTATATTCCTCCGGATGTGGAACTCAACGTACACCCGAACGGGTCGGTTTCGGGTTGTTTGTCGCATCCACCGGTTGAATCAGCACTTGATTCAATTGACGCCCTCGTTGTGCAATTCTCGTAGAAGGACTGGCAGGGAAGGCGGCTTCTCAGAATCGCCGAGCAGTGGACTTCCAAGGCTGTGTGCCTCCGCATCTGTGCCCGAATTGGTACTTGTTACGCCCTAATTAGTCTTTTGAAATGGCTGGAGGCGGTAAGCAAGCAACAGCGTACCAATCGACAGACGTAAATAATTTCGTCTTATTTGGCCATGAACCTGAGCAAATTTCACATCATGTGTATTTCTATTTCAGCTTATGGGTATCGCGTTACTGGCAACACATTGATTGGTTTCCGGACTAAATTTCACGTTATGGATACACTCACATGAATGACGCCTGGGTTACAAGGATGGTCGGGTGTTGAACGGCGGCCGGGATACCCGGGATCGGGCCTTTGCTTTGCTGGTGGCGGGGGGAGATACGCCATAGGATGATGAATGCTCGTTTTGATCAATCGGAAAGCTTGGACATGTCTGGGCGCGCTTGATGCTGTTCGCAACGATCGGCATGATGCCCACTGAAATGGGCAGACCGGGTGTTCAGCCATGAATTGCCTGATGCGTGCCTGGGATGCCCATGAAGGCGAATTGCGCGCCTGGCTGCGTGGCAGGCTGGGCAATGCGCACGACGCCGAAGACATGCTGCAGGACCTGTTCCTCAAGGCGATGCGCCAGGACAAACGGTTTTGCGAAATCACCAACGCCCGCGCCTGGCTGTATGAGGTGGCCCGGAACGCGCTGGCCGACCGCCTGCGCCTTAAAAAGGATCAGGTGGCACTGCCGGACGATCTGGTGGCCGAGCACGATGAACTCCCCGCAGTCGATTCGCTGGCGGCGTGCCTGCCGCGCGCCTTGTCCGAACTGGCGGCCGAGGACCGCGATGCCATCACGTGTTGCGACCTTGAAGGCATGACCCAGGAAGCGTATGCGCAACTCAAAGGACTGACGTTGCCGGGTGCGAAATCGCGCGTACAGCGTGCCCGCAAGCGCTTGCGTGAACACCTCAGTGACGCCTGCCAGGTCAAATTTGATGCGGCGGGCAATGTCTGCTGCTTCGTGCCGCGCGGCAGCCATTCCGAATAATTTCCAGACAAGCGCGTTGACTGCTTGGCCACAGCAGCCACCCATGTGCTACCGTGGCGCGCGTCGGCATGGCCAGCATCGTCCTGTAGACGCCAATCGCACGCTAACCCGGGCAAGCGTCCGGCTTTTTTTGCCCGGACTGCATCCTTTTGCACGCTCGTTCGTCTTCTTGGGTAAGACCAATTGGAAAGCCTCTCATGCAAGACCTCGCCCTTCAATTAAAACGCTGGCCCGGCCGGCAGCCGATCCTGTTCCTGGTCGTGTCCACCCTGGTCTGGTTCGCCTTGTACCACTCGCTGATACCGGCCTCCGAAGCGCTGGTGGCCATGCTGCCGGTGGAACGTGACAGTCACCTTGGCGATGCGCTGCAATTCTTTTTCTATGACACGCCCAAGGTGCTGCTGTTGCTTACCGGCATCGTGTTCCTGATGGGCATCATTCACACCTTCGTGTCGCCGGAGCGCACCCGTGCGCTGCTGTCCGGCCGTCGCCTGGGCGCCGGCAACGCGATGGCGGCGTCGCTGGGCATCGTTACCCCGTTCTGTTCGTGCTCTGCGGTGCCGCTTTTCATCGGTTTCCTGCAGGCTGGCGTGCCGCTGGGGGTGACGTTTTCCTTTCTGATCTCGGCGCCCATGGTTAACGAGGTGGCGCTGGCACTGCTGTTCGGCATGTTCGGCTGGCAGGTGGCGGGGCTGTACCTGGCGCTGGGGCTCGCCGTGGCGATTTTCGCTGGCATCGTGATCGGCAAGCTCAACATGGAAAACCAGCTGGAAGACTGGGTGCGTGCCATGCAGAACAGCCAGACACCCGCTGAAACGAGTGGCGAGAGCCTGACCTGGGGCGAGCGCATCGACAACGGTTTTCAGCATGTGCGCGAGATCGTCGGCAAGGTGTGGCCTTACATCCTGGCAGGTATTGCCTTGGGCGCCGCCATCCACGGCTTTGTGCCGGAAGACTTCATGGCCTCGATCATGGGCAAGGATGCACCCTGGTGGTCACTGCCCGCCGTTGTGGTGATGGGCGTGCCCATGTATACCAACGCCGCCGGCATCATCCCCATCGTCGAGGCGCTGATGGGCAAGGGCGCGGCGCTGGGCACCGTATTGGCGTTCATGATGAGCGTCATTGCGTTGTCTGCCCCGGAAATGCTGATTCTGCGCAAGGTGTTGAAGCCCCGGCTGATTGCCACCTTCGTCGGTGTTGTTGCCGCCGGCATCTTGCTGGTGGGCTACGTGTTCAACGCGCTGTTTTGATTTTTCACACAAGGAGTTGCAGCAATGAAAGGCAATAAAGCCGTTCGCATGATGTCCGCCATGATTTTGGTCGCACTGGCGCTCACCCATTTCAGTGGGCAGATGAACCTGCTCGCGCCCACCTGGCTGTGGCTGGCTGCAGTTGTCAGCTTCATGGCCTTTCAGTCCACCTTCACCGGCTTCTGTCCGGCCAGCAGGATGCTGGGCCAAGGCAAGTCCGGTGGTTCTTGCTGCGGGAGCTGAGCATGAGCGAGACCGCCCTGCATCCTTCGATCGTCGCGCTGGTGTCGCTGGCCGCAAACATCGCCGCCAACCATCCCAAACAGGGCCTGTGCCAGGTGGATCGGCTCAGGCAATATGGCGTGTCGCAGGCGCACATCGATGCGGTCGTTGACATTGCCCGCCACCTACGCGACGAGGCAGGCGAAAAACTCGACTTTGCCTTCGACCAGGCCATGCAGGACGAGGCCGCGCCCGTCGCAGAGGGTGAGGCCTGCTGTACGCCCACCGCGTCGGGCCAGTCCTGCTGCTGATTTTTCATTTCGTTTTTCTTTTTCTGGAGCATTGTAATGACGACCATCAAAGTTCTCGGCACCGGTTGTGCCAACTGCAAAACCACCCTGAAAATGATCGAGGAGATCGCCGCCGAAAAAGGCATTGCGGTCCAGCTCGAAAAGATTGAAGACATGCAGGCGATCATGGGCTACGGCGTCATGTCCACCCCCGGTGTCGTCATCGACGGCAAGGTGGTACACGCCGGCGGCGTGCCCAGCCGCGACAAAATCGCCGGCTGGCTGGCAGGCACGGCTGATGTGCCGAAAGCCGCATCCGCGGGCAATTGCTGCAGCGGTGGCAAGTGCGGCTAAGTCCGACATGACCGGTGCGCCGCATCCTGGCGCGCCGACCTGGACGCCTGTCGCAAGATGACAATCTGCCGCGTTCCACCGCCTGATGCGCCGGTCATCGCCCTGACCCTGGTCGGCTCGGGCGAGTCCCTGCTGCGGCTGGAAAAACGCCTCGGCTGTGCGGCGTCCGGGCTCGGACTGGCGCTGGCGCTGGATATTCGCAAAGACCCGGAAGCGCTTGGCATTTCACTGGCGCAGACGCCAGCGATATTGCAGGCGGGGCGAATGGTGTTCAGCGGGCTGCCGCGTACAGAGGAAATTGAGGCGTGGTTACGCCTTGCACCCCCTCTCGGCAAACAATAGAAACGATAAAAACCGGCTCGAATCCGTCGCGTTGAGTTGCGCATGGATGAAGCGCCATCTGCGCCTGCGCGCGCAGAATTGAAACTCGCACCCGTTTTGTGCCCGAGAACGCCCTGCTGCGCGGCGCAGGGGTGAACGCGCGCTAGACAGCATGAACAGAGGTTTCAAACAGGACAGTCCCCGAAATCAGGTGGTGGTTTGATGCAACGTCTCACGACAGCGCTGCCGAAGCATGAATGTATCGGAATACACGATACTTAATACATAAAAAAATCGTTTGTTGAATATATGGCGTAAACATACTATTTACATACATATTTAACAAAAGGGAGTGTATTGATGCGAAGAG
>CAJDTZ010000025.1_pt1 | contig 19714 bp, 20 predicted proteins | sample 7390551 | NCBI WGS metagenome assembly CAJDTZ01 (sample SAMEA7055662, study PRJEB34461) | soil metagenome | biome: terrestrial ecosystem; feature: Peninsula; material: soil | place: Antarctica | collected 2016 | reverse complement strand
TAGCCGGCGGGGGGCATGCCAGATCAAGCGATGGCGCATGCTACCTGCCGTCCAGCCTCATGCGCACGACTCGCAACAGGATGCTGAGTGAAGTCATATCCAGCGCCTGACCCGGGAAGCGTAATGCCGGTAGGCGTCACCGAACCGGGCTTCGAGGTGCGCTTCTTCGTGCCGGATCACCCCATACCGCAGCATGGCCCAGATCAGGGGCGCGAACACGAGCGGCCAGAGCGTGCCCAGCAACAATGAAACGCCCATCAGAATGAACCAGTCGCCAAGATAGATCGGATTGCGGCTGAAGCGGAACGGCCCACGGGTGCACAAGGCGGATGCCCCCGCATACGGATTGACAGTGGTGCGGTGGTGCGCGAACGTCCATAGCGTCCAGGCAAACAATGCCAGCCCCACCCCGACCGCGATCCAGCCCAGCGGGCGCGAGACTGCACCCAGATCGAACGACAGCGCAAGCTGATGTCGATCCAGCCACCAGCCGCCCAGCATGGCTGCAGCGTAAGGCGCGGGTGGCAAAATCAGCGTGCGGGGACGACGCGTGTGATCCGGATTCATGTCGATGGCCTTTCCTGATGCGTAAAGTGCTTCATCTGCTGCGCCCATGCCGCGCCCCGCTTGTCGCGTGAGCGTGGTCCGATCTGGCAACCGGACTCAGCAGGGCGATGCATCGAGATTCTGACACTCGCCAACCGCATCCTCACCCTGCGTCAGCCTGTCCAGCACGCGCCCCAGAACGGATGGCGTGGTCCAGCCGACCTGTTCGATGACATCAAACGGCGCAATCCCGGCGAGCAGGTTCTGCACCGCCGACGCGCAAAACAGGGGCGGCGTCGGGCCGGCATCACGCACCCGTTGCACGATGGCTGTAAACGCATCCGGGTCGAGCCGAAAGCGATACAGGTGAATTTTCAGGCCATCAACGGTTTGATAGCGCGCGTAATCGGCCAGCGTCGTCCCTGTCCAGGAGAGGTCCCGACTGCGCATGCCCACGTAGCTCCCCGCTGGGTCGATCAGCAACCCCCCTGCAAACACCCCCCTGCAAACAGGCCCGCATGATTGCCGCCAAGCGCGTTGTCGTTCACGACCACCACCACTTCGTTCGGCGCGGGCTCGCTGATGCTGATGTCCGCCACGGGGATGGGATCATCGCGCCAGTTGGGTGCATCCTGCGCATGAAGCGGCCACGCCCCCAGCGTCGCCGTCAACAGAAATATCCACTTCACTTGATTCATGTGATTGAACGGGTTGTCAGGCGCATGGGGTGCACATCGGCCCGTGAACGGGAAAACCAAAACAAAAATACTCACCCCACCCCGTTCAGCGCATTTCCCGCTGTGCCGTCGCGCGCAAGAACTCGTTGCGCATCTGATCGCTGTCCCTGAAGCAGCCGGTGAAGGCTTGCGTCACCACGCGCTCGTCACCGCGGCGGTCTTCGCCCAACAGCAGACACAACTGCTCGGCCTCGACGATGCAGGCCGCGCCCCTGGCATGGCCGTGGGTCACCAGGGCCTCGGCGATGTCGCGCGTCATCCATTCCTGATAGGTGAAGCGATGGCCGATGGCATCCACCATGCGGGCGATGCGGCCAAAGCCGTGCAGCCGCCCGCCCGGAATATAGGCCACGTGCGCCACCCCGCGAAACGGCACCAGGTGATGCGGGCACACACCATGAATCGCGATGCCGCGCACCACCACCATGTCGTCGCGGTCGTCGGCAAAGCCGTCTCCCAGCGCCTGCTCGGGCGCGATGGCATAGCCACCGAGCAGACGCTTCTGCCACAGTTCGCGCACCCGTTGCGCAGTGCGGCCGGTGTGCACCGAATCCGGCGCCACCCCACAGGCGGCAAGCATGTCATTCACCGCACGCTCGAACGCTTCCGGGTTGAAGGGGCCAGTTTGCGGAATGCCGAGGCTGCCGCTTTCGAACGGCGCGTGGCAGTCGTGGTCGCAGGCGTCACTCATGCTGGTTCAGGGTGGCCCTGAGAAACTCCAGCGTCCGCGTCCACGAATCAGTGTCGCCTGCGTAATCGTATTTGATCCCCAGTCCATACTGCGCCGCATAGCTGTCGGCTTCGCGGTTGGTGAAGGCGTGCTTCGCGCCGGGATAAGCCACGATCATGTAGTCTGCCTGGGCGTTGTCCATCTCGTCACGGAAGGCTTCGACTTGCGCGGGCGGCACAAAGCTGTCGGCTTCCCCATGGAAGATGCGCAGCTTGGCCTTGATGCTGCCGGGTTTGGCCTTCAGTTCCGAAGCCAGAATGCCGTGAAAGCTGACCACGGATTTGAGGGGCTCGCCGGCACGCGCCATGTTGAGCACCACGGCGCCGCCGAAGCAGTAGCCGATGGCTGCAATCTCGCCTTTTTTCACATTGGGCTGACTGTTGAGAAATTGCTCGCCCGCCTGAAACCGGCCCAGTGCCAGCGGAAAGCTTTTGCTAACGCTGCCTGACAAGGCGCCAGCTTCCTTCGGATTGTCGGTCACCTGGCCGTTGCCATACATGTCGACCACCAGCGCGACATAGCCTTCGCGTGCCAGCATGCGCGCACGCTTTCTCGCGTAATCGTTGGCGCCCCACCATTCCGGCACCACCAGCACGCCGGCACGCTTGTCTTTGACGGCATCGTCAAATGCCAGGAAGCCCTTCATGACGGTATCGCCCGCCTGGTAGCTGACATCCTTGCCAACCACGGCAGCCAATGCGGATGACGTAAACAACAACAATGACAGGGCAAGTGCGGTTTTCATGGTCATCTCCTGAGTGAACTGAGGCCAAAGCATACCGCGCACCTACGCGCTATCACAACCAACCCCAAGCTGCCTGTAGGGGTAAACTCGCAAGCCCGGCCTCCCCGTACTCGCCATGACCGATTCCATCCGACTTTCCAAACGCGTTGCCGAATTACGTGCCTGTTCACGCCGCGAGGCCGAACTGACGATCACGGGTGGCTGGGTACGGGTGGATGGGGTCGTGGTCGAAGAGCCGCAGTTCCGCATTGCGGACCAGCGCATCGATATCGATCCCGGGGCCGATCTGGCGCAGGCCGAGCCGGTCACCCTGCTGCTGCACAAACCGCCTGGTTTTCAGATGACCGGTGGCGACCCGCCCCTGTCGCAGCTACTTCAGGTCGACAGCCTGTGGGCAGACGATCCCGCCGGCATTCGTCCGCTGAAAAAACACTTCTCCCAGCTGACCGCCTGCGTGCCGCTGGAAACCGATGCCGGCGGGCTCGTTGTCTTTACCCAGGACTGGCGTATCGCGCGGAAGCTGACAGAAGAGGCGGCGACGCTGGAACATGAAGTCATCGTCGAGGTCGCGGGCGAGCTGGTTCCGCTCGGGCTCAAGCGGCTAAACCGGGGCATTCCGTTCAATGGCCGCACCCCGCCTGCCATCAAGGTCAGCTGGCAGAATGAAACGCGTCTGCGGGTAGCGCTGAAAGGTGCCCGGATCGGGCAGATTGCCCATCTGTGCGAAGCCGTCGGCCTGAGCGTGGTGTCGATGAAACGCATTCGCCTGGGCGGCGTCGCGATGGGGAAGCTGCCCGCAGGGCAATGGCGCTTTTTACGCGCCGATGAACGATTTTGAATGTTGCCGGATTACAGGTCATCCTGACTGATTCAGACGGGCCTCAATTCACGATGCAAATGTTTTCCGTATCGTTTGCATGGACCCGGTTCCGGCCTTCTTTCTTGGCTGTGTAGCATGCCATGTCCGCCCGGTTCAGCGTATCGGTAAACGTGCGGCCCATCTGGATCGGAACGACGCCAATGCTCACGCCAATCGAAAAGCGCTCGGTGCGCCAGTGAAAAACGAATGCTTCAATGGTTGAGCGTATCTTCTCGGCAAACTTGATGGCCGAGTCCAGGGTGGCATGCTCCATCAACACGGCGAACTCATCGCCGCCTATGCGGGCCAGTGTATCGCGCGACCTCACCAGGCCGTTCAGCAATGCCGCGACCTGTCGAAGCAGTTCATCGCCGGCTATATGCCCACAGGTGTCATTGATGATCTTGAACTGGTCGAGGTCAAGAAAACACAGAATATGTTGATCTGTCGGGTCCGGCTCGCGTGTCAGCACATGCTGCAGACGTTGCTCGAACGCACGCCGGTTCAGCAGGCTGGTCAGCGCATCGTGCGAGGCCTGGTAGGCCAGCTTGTCTTCCAGGTTGCGTTTGTCGGTAATGTCACGGCAGACCACCAGCAGCCTGGGAACGGAGACACCGGGCTCCAGGCTGGCGCGTTGATGCACCCAAAATGTCGAGCCGTCTTTTCTGATTTTGCGGTACTCGATGTCGATTTTTTCGTCAGGGTCGCGGAACAGCTTCTCGACGCAACGGAACACCTCGCGCTGATCTTCGGGATGGATCACTTTTGTCGCCGATTCACCGATCAACTCGGTGCGCTCATATCCCAGCATGGCGGCCCCATTGCGGTTAATGGAGAGGATTTCGCCACTGGCGCTCAGGGTCGTGAAAATATCGGGCGAATTATCATACAAGGTTTGATACTGCGCCTCGGTAACCTTCAATGCCTCCCGGGCCTTGACGATATCGGTGACGTTCCTGAATATGCCGCGCGTCGATATCACCCCGCCCTCCTTCACGATGGAGCCGCAATCCCCTTCGAGAAAGACGTTCTCACCCGACTTGGTAACAAATTTGAAGTCGACACACTTTAAGGATTCCCCTTTCATCAATCGCTGGAAGCGATCCTGACAGCACACCATGCTGTCGGGGTGCAGCAGATCCAGCAGGTTGAGAGACTTCACCTCCTGCTCGGTATAGCCCATGACTTCTCGCCAGCTGCGGTTGGTATACGAGAGCGCGCCGTCCAGTTCCACGCACTGGATCAGGTCGCTGGTATGGTTCAGCACATCCGTCAAACGTGCTTCGCTCTGGAGCAGCGCTTGTTCAACCAAGCGTCGCTCATGCTCCTTCTCAGCGCGCCTGAGCAAGTCGTCAACCACACGGGGGAGGCTTTGCAGGTAGGCTGGCGTACAGCGGATGAACTGGCAGATGCCCATTTCAAGGCAGCGCATGGCTATCTCGTCCGCGCCGGTTCCCTTGATAACGACGATGGGAACATCCATGCCATTTTTGTCCAGCAAGCTCAGCAATTCGGCAGCATCAAATTCAGGTAATTGCAGGTCGCTGAACACCAGATCCCAGTCAGATACCTCAAGTGCCTGTTCCAGGTCACGCGCCTTGTCGATGCGGTAAAAGACAATCCGCTCGTCATGAATCAGCGCCTGCTCGATAGCAGCGCTTGATTCTATGGAACAAACCATCAATAGCTTGATTACGGCTTTTGACACGAAGGACCCCGTAGGCTGTTGATCTCCAGACTCGATTCCGGAAATGCCATGCAAATGTTAAGACAATGTGAAGCAAGAGATATATCGGCCAATATCAAAGAAAACTTAACATCTGTCAGCCGCCCGGTGGCGGCATCACTACGGGGCGACTTCAGCCCACGCATCCATCAGACAGGGCTCAAACGCTGGCTGCATGCCTTCGGGCAATCGGCATGCCGATGGCCGTCACGTGGCCCGAATCCACATGACCAGCCTGAGCCAGGTGGGATGGGCCTTATGCGGGTGTGCGCGTGGTCTGGCCGTACAACTGGACCGCGAAGCCGTCACGTTCCCATTCTGTCTTCATCTGCCAGCCGGCGCTGCGCGCAATCGCCGCGAATTCGTCACGACGATATTTGAAGGAGTTTTCGGTATGCAGGCTTTCGCCCAGTTCGAAATGGAAGCACTGCCCTGCAACGGATACGGTCTGCTCGACCAGGCTGACCAGATGCATTTCGATGCGACCGGCCTGCGGATTGTAGAAAGCGTAGTGACGAAATCGGGTGAGATCGAAATCGGCCCCCAGTTCGCGGTTGATCCGGGCCAGAAGATTGAGGTTGAAGGCGGCGGTGATGCCAGCCGCATCGTTGTAGGCACGGTGTAATTGCCCGGGGTCTTTCTTGAGATCGAATCCGATCAGCAAGTGGCCGTCCGAACCCGCCAACAGGCGAAAGCGTGTAAGCAACGTGACCGCCTCCTCCGGCGCACAGTTGCCGATGCTGGAACCGGGGTAATAGACCAGCCGGCGTCCCGGCATCAGATAAGGCGCGGCGGCTTCCAGGTCCCGCATGAAATCCATGGCGAGAGCGGTCACCGCCAGAGCGGGATAACGACGGGAAAGAGCAGCGGCAGCGGCCGCCAGCGCGTCGCCGGCGATGTCGAGCACAACCAGTTGTGTCGGCTGCAAGGCGTCGAGCAACGCCTGCACCTTGCTGCAATCGCCCGCGCCCGGCTCGATCACACTATCGATCGGGCCAATGGCGGCAGCAATCTCCGTTTGGTGGCGGGCCATCAGCGCCTGCTCGGTTCGGGTGACGGCGTATTCGGGCTGGGCGCAAATGGATTCGAACAGGCTGCAGCCTGCCGCATCGTAGAAATATTTCGGCGAAATCGATTTGGGGTGCGCGGCCAATCCGGCCAGCACATCGCTGCGCAGGTCATCGTGCGTGGCAGGCCACGCCACACAATCCAACGACACTACGCCACGACCGACACGCCCAACCCGGCATGCAATTGGCCGATGTCTGCCGCCTGAGCAAAACCGTGCTGGTTAAAGATGGCCAGCACCGCATCACGGGATGCGGCCGTGCAACTAACCAGCAGGCCACCACTGGTTTGCGGGTCGGTCAGCAGGGCGCGCTGCCAATCCGCCAGGCCTTCATCCAGCCGGGCCTCCTCGCCGTAACTCGCCCAGTTGCGCTCACTGGCCCCCGTGATGTGGCCATCCTGCGCCAGCCCGTCCACCCCTGGCAGCAACGGCAGCTTGTTGAGTTCGACACGAGCCGACACCCCGGATGCACGGGTGATTTCAAGCAGGTGGCCGAGCAGACCGAAGCCGGTGATGTCGGTCATGGCATGCACGCCATCGATAGCGGCCAGATCGGCACCGGCCGTATTGAGCTGGGTGGTGGCGGCAATCATCGCCTGATACTGATCCGGGCTGAGCAAGCCTTTTTTCAGCGCGGCGCTATAGATGCCCACGCCCAAAGGCTTGCCGAGGATAAGATGGTCTCCGGCCTGACCGCCGGCGTTTTTCTTGACCCTGCGAGGGTCCACCACGCCGATGCCTACCAGGCCATAAATCGGCTCGGATGCATCGATGGAATGCCCCCCGGCGATGGGGATGCCGGCCTGCTTGCAGACCGACTCGCCACCCGCCAGGATCTGCCGGATCACCGCGTTGGGCAGCTTGCCGATCGGCATGCCGACGATGGCCAGCGCGAACAGGGGCCGTCCTCCCATGGCATAGACGTCGGACAGCGCATTGGTGGCGGCGATGCGGCCGAATTCGAACGGATCATCGACGATGGGCATGAAGAAGTCGGTCGTGGCCACGATCGCCTGCGTGTCGTTGAGCCGGTATACCGCAGCATCGTCGCCGTGCTCGATCCCCACCAGCAGGTCCGGATAGGCCGCCGCCAGATTCGAGGCGAACGGCGTGTCGGCCAGAATCTCCCGCAACACGGAAGGCGAGATCTTGCAGCCGCACCCGCCGCCATGCGAAAACTGGGTCAGCCGGATGGGGTCATCAGGATTAAGGGCGGTCATGGTTCAAAATCACCTGTGGTTTAAAGTGGGAGTCTGGAATTCAACTGAATGTACCTTCACTGTATAGCATGAACCTCGCCCGGCCCATCAGCGGCTTCACCGCAGAACAGCTCATCGAGCAACTGGCGCACGTGCGCGACCAGCTGCGCGCATTGATCGATTGCCTGCCGGATGACGGCTGGCTCGGGCTGCGCGCCGAACATCTGAATCCGCCGCTCTGGGAGATCGGACACATCGTGTGGTTCCAGGAACGCTGGTGCCTGCGACAGAAACCGGATGGCACCTGCGCGCCCAGCCTGCTGCCCGGCGCCGACGAACTGTACAACTCATCCACCGTGCCGCACGACAGCCGCTGGACCCTGCCTTTGCTGGCGCCCGCTGCGCTCGACGATTACGCTGCCAGCGTGTTCGCCGCCATCGAGCGCCGGCTTCGCAGCGACTTCACCGACGAGCTGGCCTACTTTGCCGAGTTGTGTCTGCTTCACGAACTGATGCACATCGAGGCGTGGTGGATGGCATTCCAGAACCTCGGTTACGCGCCGCCCTTCACCCCTACCCTGCCCGGGAACCTGCCCGTCCAACCAACGCAACTGGCGTTTGCCGCAGGCGCGGTGACGCTCGGCAGCGGCCCGGACGCAGGCTTCATTTTCGACAATGAAAAATGGCGCCACACCACTGCGCTGCCGGCATTCGACATCGATGCCCATTCGGTTTCCGAAGCGGTTTTTGCCGCATTCGTCGACGCGGGCGGCTATCAGCGGAGTGCGGGGTGGTCGCAGGCCGGATGGGCCTGGCGAGAGGCCAGCCGAATCAGCCACCCGCTCTACTGGCGCAAGGAAAAGGGCATCTGGCAGGGACGACGCTTTGCCGACTGGCTGCCGCTGGATCCGGCCATGCCGATGCGGCACGTGAACCGCTACGAAGCCGAGGCCTGCGCCGCCTGGCTGGGTCGGCGCCTGCCCAGCGCAGGCGAATGGCTGCATGCCACGCAACACCCTGATTGTCGCTGGGGCATGAACTGGGAATGGATGCGCGATCCCTTTGCGCCCTATCCGGGATTTTCAGCCGACCCTTACCACGATTATTCCGAGCCGTGGTTTCACACCCACGGGGAATTGCGCGGCGGCGGGCCGGTCACCGACGCGCTGCTCAAGCGCCGCGGTTTCCGCAATTTCTACCTGCCGCACCGGCGCGATCCCTTTGCCGGTTTCCGCACGGCCAGCGCCATTCAACCCTAAGCCAGAAACAGCTCAAGCAGATTGTTCAGGTAGCGCTGCCCCTGTAGCGTGGGCTTGAGCAGCAGCGCATCACGCTCCAGCAAACCGAGGCTGCGCGCCTGTTCGAGCGCCGCCGTACACACGATCAGCGGCAACCCGGTGCGTTCTTCAAACAGCGCTGCTGCAACGCCTTCATTGAGCCGCAGCGCGTTCATCATGAACTCGAACGGCAGATCGTCGCGCGTCAGTGTGCGGGTGTCGGCAATGTGCGCGCCCTGCGCGACAGCGGCCATGTATTGCTGCGGATGCTTGGTGCGCATCTGCCGCAGGATGCGGTCGTGGAAACTGAGCTTGGCATGCGCGCCGGCGCCAATGCCGAGGTAATCGCCAAACTCCCAGTAGTTGAGGTTGTGACGGCTGGCATGCCGCGGGCGCGCGTAGGCCGAGGTTTCGTAGTGCTGCATGCCGGCCTCGGACAGGCGCGCTTCGATCGCCAGGTGCATGTCGGCCGCGAGGTCGTCGTCCGGCAGATTCGGCGGCGCGGTGTGGCCAAACGGCGTGTTGGGCTCGAGCGTGAGATGGTAGGCCGACAGATGCGGCGGCTGAAACGTCAGCGCAGTCTCGATGTCGGCCAGCGCCTCATCCAGCGTCTGCCCCGGCAGCGCAAACATCAGGTCCAGATTGAAGGTGTCGAAATGAGTGGCGGCGAGTTCGGCAGCACGACGCGCTTCATGGTCGTCGTGAATGCGCCCTAACGCCTGCAGATGGCACGGATTGAAACTCTGGATGCCAACCGACACCCGCGTCACGCCGGCTTCGCGAAAGCCTGCAAATTTGTTGGCTTCCACCGTACCGGGGTTGGCTTCCAGCGTGATCTCCGCATCCGGCAACAGCGGCGTGAGCGTGCGCACGCCAGTCAGAATGCGATCGATGCCCGCCGCCGAAAACAGGCTGGGCGTGCCGCCGCCGAAAAAGACGCTGTGAATTTTTCGCCCCCAGATATCGGGCAGCGCCTGTTCCAGATCCAGCAGCAGCGCGTCGATGTAGGCGGCTTCAGGAATGCCCTGCGCCGCGTGCGAATTGAAATCGCAATACGGACATTTCTTCACGCACCACGGCAGGTGGATGTAAAGCGACAGCGGCGGCGAAGCGGTCAGGCCGCTGCCTGAAAAATGTACAACGGATTCAGCCAAGCCGGTTCAGCTGTTTGAGCTTGTCCACCAGATCACGCAAGGCCTGGCCACGATGACTGATTGAATTCTTGGTGTCTTCATCCAGTTCGGCGCCAGTTTTCTCGAATTCCGGCACGAGAAAATACGGGTCGTAGCCGAAACCGTTTTCGCCGCGCGGCGTGTCGATGATTTCGCCATACCAGCGGCCTTCGGCAATCACCGGCTCGGGATCGTCGGGGTGGCGCACGTAGACCATGACGCAGGTGTAGTGGGCGCGACGATTCGGCTCGTTGGCCAGCGCGGCGATCAGCTTGTCGTTATTGCTGGCATCGGATTTGGGCTCGCCGGCATAGCGTGCAGATTGAACACCCGGTGCGCCGCCCAGGGCTTCGACGCAGATGCCGGAATCGTCTGCCAGTGCTGGCAGGCCGCTATGTGCGCTGGCATGACGGGCCTTGGCCAGGCAGTTTTCGACGAAGGTCACATGTGGCTCCGGGCACTCGGGCACGTCGAAGTCGGATTGCGGCACGGCCTCGATATCGAGCGGCGCAAGGATGCGGGCGATTTCGCGCAGTTTGCCGGCGTTGCCGGAGGCGATGACAAGCTTGCTCATGATGCCAGCGCCTTGCACTGGGCTGCCGTGATCTGCGCAATGCCAGCGGTGGCCAGGTCGAGCAGTGCCTCCAGCGTGGCGCGCGAAAACGGCTCGCCTTCGGCAGTGCCCTGCACTTCGACCATGCCGCCGCTGCCGGTCATCACCACGTTCATGTCGGTGTCGCAGTCGGAGTCTTCGAGGTAATCAAGGTCGAGCACCGGCTGCCCTTTGTACACGCCGACCGAGATCGCGGCGATGCTGTCGGTGAGCGGGGATTCGGTCAGCTTGCCATCGCGCAGCAGACCGGCAATGGCGTCGGACACCGCGACGAATGCTCCACAAATGCTGGCGCAACGGGTGCCGCCATCGGCCTGCAGCACGTCGCAGTCGATATGCAGGGTGCGTTCACCGAGTTTCTGCAGGTCGACCACGGCACGCAAGCTGCGGCCAATCAGACGCTGGATTTCCTGGGTACGGCCGGACTGCTTGCCACGGGCTGCCTCGCGGTCGCTGCGCGTGTGCGTTGAACGCGGCAGCATGCCGTATTCCGCCGTCACCCAGCCTTCGCCACTGCCTTTTTTGTGCGGTGGAATCTTGTCGAGCACGCTGGCCGTACACAACACATGCGTATCGCCCATGACGACGAGCACCGACCCTTCGGCGTGTTTGGTGAACTGACGGGTGAACGACAGGGCGCGCAGCGCATCGGGCGCGCGGCCACTGGGGCGGGAAAGGACAGACATGGGACAGGCAACCCGAAATTGAAAACGCGATTTTACCGCGCCGGCCATCGGCATGCGCAGAAACCCGGTCCGCACACCCAGCCTGAGGCCGGCTTACTTGGTGGAAATCTTCTTGATGGCCTGCTGGATTTCGGCGATGGCGCGTTCGATCTCGTCGTCCGAGACCGCGGGTGAGCCTGACATCGGGCTCATCATGTTCATCTGCGTGGTGATGCCGCCTTCCGGAAGCGCCATGGTCGAGATGGAATCCTTGCTGGGCATGCGCGCCTCGCCCCAGGTCATGGCGATCAGGCTGAGGTTGTCGCCATGTTCACCGCCCCTGAATTCCGCGTGATCCATCAAGTGACGGACGGCATCCTCCAGCGTGTAGGCATGCAGCAGGGCAGACAGTTCGTGCGGGTTGATCATGCCCCAGATGCCGTCGGTGCACAGCAGCATGGTATCGGCATCATGCAGGGGAATCGGCGCATTGCATTCCACCTGCGGTGCCATATAGCCACCCAGGCAGTTGGACACCTTGTTGCGCTCGGGATGGTTGCCGGCTTCCTCTTCGCTGATGAGGCCATTCCTGACCATCTGGGCCACAGCAGTGTGGTCTTCGGTGCGGGCGACCAGGCCGCCATCACTAAACAGGTAAAGCCGCGAGTCGCCGACATGCGCCCAGTACGCCAGGCTATCCTGAATCACGGCAGCGACGACGGTGGTGTGGGGAATTTCCAGCAGGTCCTGCTCGACGGCGTAATCGTTGATGGCGTAATGCGCAAGCGAGATGGTCTCGTCCAGAAACGCAATCGGATCATCCAGGCGCGATTTGGCCATCTTCTGGAACTGATCGGTCATCGTCTGCACCGCGATCTGGGCGGCGATTTCACCGTGCATGTGACCGCCCATCCCGTCGGCCACCACCATCAGCAGCGCATCACGGCTATAGGAATACGCCACCCGATCCTGATTGTTTTTGCGGCCGCCCTGGCGCGACGCCTGGTAAATGGTAAATTTCATGACGGTACTTTAGAACAGCTCCTTGTTAAGCGAGCGTTTGATACTAGACAAGAAAGAGAAGCGCGGCGGCACCATCGCGCTGCGATCCATCAGCACTTTTTGCAGACTGTATACGCTTTGCGGTCGCTCCATGTAATTCAGCTTCAAACATTGATCGATGGTTTCCAGCAACTGATCTGAATAGGCGCCTCGCCAGTTGACGATGGCCGGCACCAGCTTATCGTTCAACAGACGCGCATCGGCCGCTTGGGGCGGGTAGCCGGCCAGGCAGGCGTAAAGACTCGCGCCCACACTGTAAACATCGGTCCAGGGGCCAAGCCGCTCGCGATTGTGATACTGCTCAGGCGCGGCAAAACCCGGCGTGTACATGGGCTGAAGCTTGCTTTCTTCCAGCGTAAGCGTTTGTCGGGCCGCGCCAAAATCGATCAGAACCGGCGTGCCGTCCAGCCGGACGTACAGGTTGGATGGCTTGATATCGAGATGCAGCAGTTTGTGCGTATGCACCTCGCGCAGACCGGTCAGCAATTGGGCAAACACCCGCCGGATGAAGCTTTCCCGGATGGTGCCGCGATTCGCCTGGATGTGCTGTTGCAGGGTTTTGCCGCGCTCGAAACGCATCACCATGTACACGGTGTCATTGGCACGGAAGAAGTTGGTCACCCGGATGACGTTGGGGTGATCGATACGTGCCAGCGCACGCCCTTCCTCGAAAAAGCATTTCAGCCCATGGCGGAATATATTGTTGTTTTCGGTGGAATTGGCCTGCACGATGACCGAGCCTTCGGTGCGCAGCACCAGCGCGCCGGGCAGATATTCCTTGATCGCCACCGACTGGTTGTTATCGTCGCGCGCCAGGTACACCATGCTGAAGCCACCACCGCCGATCTTGCGCACGATGGTGTATTCGTTCAGCCGGTATCCGTTGGGCAGCGCCTGATTGGGTTGAGTCGCCATAATCGAACGTCTATTATCTTTGTCTATTTAGCGGGGCATGCAGGAAAGCCCCACAATGGCCTACTCTCACGATAATCCTAACAGCCTGCTCACTCACCATTTATGACCACCAGCATGACCGGGTTCGCCGCCCACAGCCTCAATCTTGACCTTGCAAGTATCAACATCGACTTGCGTAGCGTCAACCAACGTTATCTTGAGCTGCATTTCCGCCTGACCGACGAATTCCGCGCCCTTGAGCCGCAACTGCGCGAACTGATTCAGCAACACCTTGCCCGCGGCAAGGTTGAATGCCGCATCAGCCTGAACACGCAGGCGGCCACCTCGCAGGATAACGGCTTGAACCCGACCATTCTTGAGCGACTTGTTCAGTGGCAGGCTGAGGTGCAACACCACCTGCCCAATAGCGCCCCCCTAAGCGTCAACGACATCCTGCGCTGGCCCGGGGCGGTGCAAACCGCAGCACTGTCACAGGACGCGTTGTACGAGGTGACGCTGGCCGGCGTGCGCGCGGCGCTGGCGGATCTGGTGGCCAGCCGCCAGCGCGAAGGCGCCAAGCTCAAACAGCACATCATCGACCGCCTCACCGCCGCCGAATCCCAGGTAGCAGGCCTGGTGCCGCTTCTGCCCACGCTGATCGCCGCCCAGCGCGACAAGCTGGCAGAGCGCCTGCGCGACGCGCTGGGTGAAGCCGGACATGAACGGCTGGGACAGGAGGTCGCGCTGGCCGCCCAAAAAGCCGACATCGACGAGGAGCTTTCACGCCTGGCTACCCATTTCACCGAGGTGCACCGCGTGCTGGATCAAAAAGGGGCGATCGGCAAGCGCCTCGATTTCCTGATGCAGGAACTGCATCGCGAAGCCAATACGCTGGGCTCAAAGTCGGTAGCCGTTGAAACCTCGCGGGTATCGCTTGAACTCAAGGTCCTGATCGAGCAAATGCGCGAACAGGTGCAAAATATCGAATGACAGGAGCCTGATTATCATGATAACCACCAATCCCAGCAAAGGCGTGCTTTATATCGTCAGCGCCCCGTCCGGCGCCGGCAAAACCAGCCTGGTCAAGGCGCTGCGCAAAGCCGACCCGGCCATACGCCTATCGGTGTCCTACACCACGCGCGCGCCGCGCGCCGGTGAAAACGATGGCCGTGACTATCATTTCATCGATCGCCAGCGCTTCGAAAAGATGCTGGCCGAAGGCGAGTTTCTCGAACACGCCGAGGTGTACGGCAATTTCTACGGCACCTCAAAAGGCAGCATTGCCCATGATCTGAACATGGGACACGACATCCTGCTGGAAATCGACTGGCAGGGCGCGGCGCAGGTCAAGGCACATTTCCCTCAATCCGCATCCGTTTTCATTCTGCCGCCGTCCTTCAATGCATTGCGCACCCGCCTCAAGGGCCGGGAACAGGACAGCGAGGAAGTCATCGAGCGACGGCTTGCCGCTGCCGCCCACGACGTCGCTCACGCCGACGCGTTCGACTATATAATGGTCAACGATGATTTCGACCATGCCGTACAGGATCTGGTCGCCATCACCTGCAGCGTTCGCCTTGAAGCTGCACGCCAGTTGGACCGGCACGCTGTGCTGTTCGACGAATTCCGCCGCATCTAAACCGCACCGCCTGAAGCAGGAGTACCCCTATGGCACGCATTACCGTTGATGACTGTATCGACATGTTCCCCAACCGTTTCGAACTGACGCTTGCCGTGACTTACCGCGCGCGCCAGTTGGCACAAGGCTCGCAGCCCATGGTCGAAACCAAAGACAAACCCATCGTCACTGCACTGCGTGAAATTGCAGCCGGCAAGGTTGGGCCGGAAATCCTCAACCGGGGCCGTGCCTGAGAGCCTGCCCTCCCCCGAACCGGCGCACGCAACCCGTGCGCCGGCGGTGACGCACGCGTTTGACACGCTGCGCCCGGTGCTGGACTACCTGCCACCGGACGACATCAGCGTCATCGAAGAAGCCTACGAATATAGCCGCAACGCCCACGAAGGCCAGTTTCGCAAAAGCGGCGAACCCTATATTTCCCATCCGCTGGCGGTAGCCGGCATTCTTGCTGGCTGCCTGCTGGTCGAGGGTGTATCCAAGCTCGACAAGCTGTCATTTGCGACCGAGCAACACGCGCAGGCGGAAAATTTCCGCAAAATGCTGCTGGCCATGGCACAGGACGTGCGGGTGATTTTGGTCAAACTGGCCGACCGGCTGCATAACATGCACACCATGGATGCCATGCCGGCGGACAAGCGTCGCCGCATCGCCACCGAAACACTGGAAATTTACGCCCCGATCGCCAACCGGCTGGGACTGCACTCGGTGTTTCAGGAACTGGAAGACCTGGGATTTCGGCACAGTCATCCCAACCGGTACCAGGTGCTGGCCAAGGCCGTCAAGGCAGCGCGCGGCAACCGCCGCGAACTGGTCGACAAGGTCAAGATCGTGCTGCAGGACAAACTCGAACAATGCAAGATCGACGCCGCCATTTCCGGACGTGAAAAACACCTCTACAGCATCTACCGCAAGATGCAGGAAAAAAACCTGGCGTTCTCGGAAGTGTTCGACATCTACGGCTTTCGCGTGGTGGTCAACGAACAGCCGTCCTGCTATCTGGCGCTGGGGGCACTGCATTCAGTTTACAAGCCGATTCCCGGCAAGTTCAAGGACTACATCGCCATCCCCAAGGCCAACGGCTATCAGTCACTGCATTCGATTCTGTTTGGCCCCAACGGCACCCCGATCGAGGTGCAGATTCGCACCACCGACATGAACCGGCTGGCTGAGTCCGGCGTTGCGTCGCACTGGATGTACAAATCGGCCGATACCGCGCTCAATGACGTGCAAACGCGCACGCACCGCTGGCTGCAGTCGCTGCTCGACATCCAGGCCGACCACGGCGACTCGACCGAATTTCTGGAACACATCAAGGTCGACCTGTTCCCCGACGAAGTCTACGTATTCACGCCCAAAGGCATGATCATGGCGCTGCCACGCGGTGCCACGGCGGTCGATTTTGCCTTCGCCGTGCATACCGATGTCGGCCATCGCTGCATCGCGGTCAAGATCAATTACGAGCTGATGCCATTGCGCACCCAGTTGCGAAACGGCGACCATGTCGAGATCATCACCGCTTCCAATGCCAGCCCCAACGCTGCCTGGCTGAACTTCGTCGTTACCGGCAAGGCGCGCTCCCACCTCCGCAATTACCTGCGCAATGCGCACGTTGAAGAAGCGGCAGCACTGGGCGAGCGCCTGCTCGGCAATGCGATTGCCGCGCTCCATCCAGACGCGATTGAGCCCGACTCGGCTGTGTGGGACCGGGTGCTCAAGGAATATGGCGTGCAGACCCGACAGGAACTGTACGCAGGAATCGGGCTGGGCCGGAAGCTGCCGCTGGTGGTGGCGCACCAGCTCCTGCACGTACAGGGCGAACGTTCGGGCGAACCGGCGCATCCACACGCCATCAGCATACGCGGCACCGAAGGCATCGCGGTCGAGCTGGCGCAGTGCTGTCATCCCATTCCCGGTGACCCCATTCTCGGCTTCATCCACAAGGATCGCGGCCTCATCATTCACACCCACGACTGCCCGTCGATTCGCGCTTTCCGTACCGATCCCGACAAATGGCTGGACGTTGAATGGGAAGCCGAACCGGGGCACATGTTCGATGTCTCGATCAAGGTGGTGGTTGGCAACCAGCGCGGCGTGCTGGCTCGCGTGGCCGCCGCCATTGCTGAACACGGCTCCAATATCGGCAATGTCGCGATGGAAGAAGAAGATGGCAGCCCCTACACCATCCTGTTTTTCACCGTGCAGGTGGAAAACCGCATGCACCTCGCACGCGTGATGCGCGGCCTGCGCGTCCTGCCCGATGTGATACGGATTTTCCGCATCAAGGGCAAGAAAGATGGCCGCGCCGCGCAGTCCTGACCCATCGCCCTGACCCCTGTCTCCCGGACTACCCAACATGACCAAACGCATCATCCAGACCCCCGACGCCCCCGCCGCGATTGGCACCTACTCGCAGGCTGTGCGGGTGGATCACACCGTCTACCTATCCGGCCAGATCGGCCTGGAGCCGGCCTCCATGCAAATGGTGGACGGCATCGACGCGCAGATCCACCAGGTATTCAAGAACCTGTCTGCCGTGGCGACCGCTGCCGGCGGTTCGCTGGCCGACGTGGTGAAGCTGAACGTGTTCCTGACCGACCTCGGTCACTTCCCCAAGGTCAATGAAATCATGGCCACCTACTTCAGCCAGCCCTATCCGGCACGCGCCGCGGTCGGAGTATCGGCGCTGCCGCGCGGCGCACTGGTCGAGGCCGATGCCGTGATGGTGCTCGGATAAACCATGTGAAAACGGCGTCGCCGTTTTCCTTTCCGGTCAGCCCGGCACTCACCGCCAAACTTGCCAAGCTCGGTCTCACCCGTGACGCCGACCTGGTTTTGCATCTGCCCCTGCGCTGGGAAGACGAAACCCGCATCACCCCGATCCGTGACCTGCTGCCCGGACAAACAGCCCAGGTACAGGCCGTGGTGCGCGAAGCCAAAGTGGTTTATCGGCCACGCCGCATGCTCACCGTCACGGTGGAAGATGCCAGCGGCGTGCTCGGCCTGCGCTTCCTGAATTTTTATCCCAGCCATCTCAAACTGTTTCAGCCCGGAGAAAGTTTCCGCTGCATCGGTGAGGTGCGCGGCGGTTTCCTCGGACTGGAGATGGTGCATCCGCGCTTTGCCAAAGCCGCTGACGACACGCCGCTACCGTCCGGGTTGACCCCGGTGTATCCCACGACAGCCGGCCTCGGGCAGGCAGCGTTGCGCAAAGTCGTCGCACGCGCGCTGGAGGCCCCCATCGAAGACACCCTGCCCGCCAGCTGGCTGGCCGAACTGAGATTGCCCCAGCTCGAAACCAGCATTCGCCTGCTGCACCAGCCTCCGCACGACACCGCTCAACCCGAGCTGGAAACACGCAGCCACCCCGCCTGGCAACGGCTGGCATTCGACGAACTGCTGGCGCAGCAGCTATCGTTGGCGACGGCACGCAAACAGCGGCAGCAACGCGTCACGCAGCCGCTGCCCGCACAACACCGGCTGACCACGGGATTCCTCGACAAGCTGCCATTCGCGCTCACCGCCGCGCAGCAGCACACCTGGAATGAAATCAGCAGCGATTTGGCTGCGCGCCACCCAATGCGGCGCTTGCTGCAGGGCGATGTGGGCAGCGGCAAAACCGTGGTGGCCGCGCTGGCGTGTCTGCAGGCGGTTGAAAACGGTTTTCAGGCCGCGTTCATGGCGCCCACCGAAATCCTCGCCGAGCAGCACGCGAAGAAGCTCACCCCGCTATTCGAGTCACTGGGTTTGCGTTGCGCCTGGATTTCGGGCAGCCAGCGCAAATCGCAGCGCACGGCTGCCTGGCAAGCGGTCGCTGCGGGCGAAGCAGAAGTCGTGTTCGGCACCCACGCGCTGTTCCAGGAAGCCGGCAGCTTCAGGAATCTCGGGCTGGTAGTGGTCGACGAGCAACATCGATTCGGCGTCGGCCAGCGGCTGGCGCTGATGGAAAAGGGCAGCCAACAAGGCACCGAGCCACACCAGCTGATGATGAGCGCGACGCCGATTCCGCGCACCCTGGCAATGAGCTTTTTCGCCGACCTCGACGTCTCCACCATCGACGAACTGCCACCCGGCCGCACCCCCATCGTCACCAAGCTGGTCAGCGCCGCGCGCCGGGACGACGTGGTGGCACGCGTGCGCGAAGCCTGCCTTGCCGGCGGCCAGACCTACTGGGTATGCCCGCTGATCGAAGAATCCGAGAAGCTGCAACTGCAAACCGCCGAGGACACCCATGCCGCGCTGGCCGCGCAATTACCCGAACTCAACATCGGTCTTGTCCACGGCCGCCTCAAACCGGCAGAGAAGCAGGCCGTGATGGAAGCATTCCAGTCAGGGGGCATCCACCTGCTGGTCGCCACCACCGTAATAGAAGTCGGCGTCGACGTGCCCAACGCCGCCTTGATGGTGATCGAGCACGCCGAACGCATGGGCCTTGCGCAACTGCATCAACTGCGCGGCCGCGTCGGGCGCGGCAGCCGCGAATCGGCCTGCGTGCTACTGTTCGAAACACCGTTGTCGGAACTGGCACGGGCGCGCTTGAAAGTCATCTTCGAATCCACCGACGGTTTCGAGATCGCGCGCCAGGATTTGCTGCTGCGCGGGCCGGGCGAACTGCTGGGACACCGCCAGAGCGGCCTGCCGATGTTGCGCTTCGCCGATCTCGAACGCGATGTCGATCTGCTGGAGCAGGCGCGCGATTATGCTCAGCGTTGTCTTGCATCACATCCCGATATTGCTGCGCGGCATGTGGAGCGATGGTTGGGGGGGCGGCAGGTGTTGGCGGG
>CAJDTZ010000026.1_pt1 | contig 19811 bp, 20 predicted proteins | sample 7390551 | NCBI WGS metagenome assembly CAJDTZ01 (sample SAMEA7055662, study PRJEB34461) | soil metagenome | biome: terrestrial ecosystem; feature: Peninsula; material: soil | place: Antarctica | collected 2016 | reverse complement strand
TCCAGTTCTAGCGTCAACAGCTTCGCCGAAAGCGCATCCAGCGTCAACCCGGTTCTTTGGGCCAGCGTGTCGAGTGTGGTGGGCGCGCCGTCCAGTGCGCCCAGAATGGGGTCGGTGGGCGTTTCGGGCAGGACCGGAGGCGCCAGCCGCTGCTGCCACGCCAGTTCATCGAGGATGTCGGCGGCCGATTCGACCAGCTTGGCGCCCTGCTTGATCAGCGCATGGCAGCCGCGCGCCATCGGTGAATGGATCGAGCCCGGAATGGCAAAGACTTCGCGTCCCTGCTCGGTGGCGATCCGGGCGGTGATGAGCGAACCGCTGTCGGGGGTGGCTTCCACCACCAGCACCCCGCGGGAGAGGCCGCTGATGAGGCGGTTGCGGCGTGGAAAATGGCCGGGCAGGGGCTGCGTGCCGAGCGGGAACTCCGACACGATCAGTCCGTTTTCGGCCAGTTGATGCGCCAGCGCCTTGTTGCGCGCGGGGTAAATGCGGTCAAGGCCGGTGCCTACCACGGCGACACTGGAGCCGGCGCCGGCGAGTCCGCCGCGATGCGCGGCCGCGTCGATGCCGAGTGCCAACCCGCTGATGATGGTGAATCCGGCATCGGACAATGCCTGCGCAAAGGCTTCGGCGTCACGCACCCCTTGTGGCGTGGCGTTGCGGCTGCCGACAATGCCGAGGGCCGGTTGTTTCAGCAGGCTGCGCCGTCCTTTGCAATAAAGCATGGCCGGAGGGTCGGCAATTTCGAGCAAAGTTGGCGGGTAATCGTCGTCCGCCAGCGTCATCAGGCTGTTGCCGGGCTGGTCGAGCCAAGCGTGTGCCGTATCGAGCGATGCATGGTCGGGCTCGGCCAGCAGCGCATCGCACTGGGCCGAGGAGAGATGCGCGCTTAAAGCGCTGCGGCTGCACGACAAAACGGCCTCCGGAGTACCGAAGGCCGTCAACAGGCGGATCAGGCTGGTATGGCCCACCCTCGGGGCTAACCAGGCATCCAGCATGGCGGCGCCGTTCGAGCGCGAATCGCTCAGGGGTTTTTCACCGAATCGAGTAGATACACCGGCCCATCCGATTCCATGATGAGCGCGTAGGACACCCGGTCGTACACGCGATACACCATCACCAGGCCGCTGCGCGCGTCGGGCAGCTTGATCGCCCGATCGTTGTTGTTGCCGAGGCAGGTGTTGCGGAAGGTGTTGCGTACATCGGCGACCTGGTCATAGGTCACCTTGCTGTTTTCCTTCAGGCAGCGCACATCGTTATATAGCCACGCGTCGCTATTGGCGGTGCCGGTCGACTGCGCGTTGACCCAGTTCATGCGGTCTTTTTCATCGCGGGTGAGCGTCACGGCCTGGCCTTCGCGGAATACGGCCAGCACATGCCCCGGTTCCATGCCGTCCTGACTGCCGCGGTTGATCACTACGGTCTGATAGCGGCCGCTGTCAGAGAAGCCACCGTATGCCGAGATGATGCGGCCTGTAATCGCGGCATCGGGTGCGTGAGGGATGAATTCGAAGGTGGTGGTGTCGTCGGCTGCCACCAGTTTGTCGCGGGGCAGAATTTCCTGAGCCGACTGGGTGATGCGGATTTTCTGGGGGGCGCCCTCGACCAGGGTGCGTGCATCGCCCAGATATTCGACTTCATGTCCCAATACTTCGCCGGTTTCCGGATCTTTCAATGCCTTGCCCGGGCGCAGCACGTTCCAGCGGGTGACGCCGGCCTTGCCGCCGGTGGCGAAGGCATCGTCTCCTGCACCCAGCACGACGCGTTCGGCATTGGTGCCCAGTATGAAGGGCGCATTGTTCAGTTCGCCCTCGGCGACAACGCGGGGTTGCGACAGGAAAGGATGAATGACGCGGATGGGAATAGCCGGAATGGCGTGGGCGCTGATGTCGGATGAGCGCACGCCAGGCGACAACTTGACGGTTTGCATGTCGCCCCCTTTCTTGACCAGCGACAGGCGCGGCTCCTTGCCGCTGCGGTCGAGTACCACCATATCGCCAGGGTAGATCCAGTGCGGATTCTTGATTTCTGCGCGATTCATGTTCCAGATCTGGGGCCAGCGCCACGGATCCTTGAGGAAGCGCCCGGAAATGTCCCACAGCGTATCGCCTTTGACCACGACATAGGTATCGGGGGCGTTGTCCTGCAGGTTGAGAGTATCGGCCAGCACCGGGGTGGCGAGAAGCAGGGCAAGAGAAACAACGAGTTGACGCACGGGGAAACCCTCCATTTAGACCTTGTCTAATTTTGCGTTGAAAATATACTGTGCGCTTAGGTTACGGCTATCTGCCGTCCTAAATTTAGGGCGCAGTGTGTTTGGGCGCAGAATTTTCATCAAAGTGTGCACCCAGCCCATTCATTCGTAAAGCTTTTATTGTCGCGGCCGGATAATGGTCGGGATGTGCTGATGTATCGCGAAAGGGTTTCAGTCCGTTCGGCGCGCTGCATGTGGCCAATAAAATACGGCGCTGGATTAGGATTGATTCGGCATACTTTGCCCCAACCATTACCTTGGACACGCCCATCTTGTTCTTGCGATTTTTTTCAATACCTATCGTGCCGAATCACTAATATGGCCAGACTCGACATTTTGCATTATCCCGATGCGCGCCTGCATACCGTCGCCAAGCCAGTCGTGGCCGTGGATGAGCGTATTCGGGCACTCGTCAATGACATGGCCGAAACCATGTACGCTGCACCCGGTATCGGGTTGGCGGCCACTCAGGTTAACGTCCATGAACGCGTCATCTTGATCGATATTTCCGATACGCATGACAACCTGCGCGTGTTCATCAATCCTGAAATCGTGGCCCAGTCGGGGCGTGCCGAAGGCGAAGAAGGCTGTTTGTCGGTGCCTGGCATCTTCGACAAGGTCGAGCGTGCCGAACGGATCACCGTGCGCGCGCTGGATCGCGAGGGCAAGCCTTTTGAACTGAAGGCCGATGGTCTGCTGGCCGTGTGCGTCCAGCACGAGATGGATCATCTGATGGGCAAGGTCTTCGTCGACTATCTGTCCAGCCTCAAACGTAACCGCATCAAGGCCAAACTGCTCAAACAGGCACGTGAACACCGGCCCGACGCCGCACCTGTGCGCGCGTCGCTCTGAGCCCGTTACGTGCGCATCATTTTTGCGGGTACGCCGCCCTTCGCTGCGGCCGCGCTCAAGGCCCTGACGGATGCCGGGCACGAAATCGTCCTGGTACTGACCCAGCCTGATCGCCCTGCCGGACGCGGCATGAAGCTCACGCCCAGCGCCGTCAAGCAGGTTGCGTTGGGCCTGGATCTGCCTGTTTTTCAGCCCGCCACCCTGAAAACGCCCGAAGCCCAGGCAGCACTGCGCGCGGCCGATGCCGACGTCATGGTGGTCGCCGCCTATGGCTTGATTCTGCCGCAAGCGGTGCTCGACCTGCCGCGTTTCGGCTGCCTCAACATTCATGCGTCCCTGTTGCCACGCTGGCGCGGCGCGGCGCCGATTCAGCGCGCCATTTTGGCGGGCGATCCGGAAACCGGCATCACCATCATGCAGATGGACGCCGGACTCGATACCGGCGCGATGCTGTCCAAAACCAAGGTGCCGATTCACGATGCCGACACCGCCGCCAGCCTGCACGACACGCTGGCGGCGACGGGTGCGGCGGCCATTGTGGCGGCGCTTGCGAATTACGTCTCGCTGGTGCCGGCGGCGCAGGACGATGCGCGCGCCACTTACGCCGCCAAGCTCAGCAAGGACGAAGCGCGGCTCGACTGGGGCCAGCCTGCCGACACGCTCGCGCGCGTGGTACGCGCCTACAATCCGGCGCCGTGCGCCTGGACGTTGCTGGACGGGGCACCGCTGAAGATCTGGTCGGCGCAGGTAGTTGCGGACCCGGCCAACCCTGATGGCGGCGCGCCGGGTGTGGTCGTGCGCGCGGAGGCCAATCAGCTGATCATCGCCTGCGGCAAGGGGACGCTGGCCTTGCTGGAGATTCAGCCGGCGGGCAGCAAAAGGATGACGACCGCAGCGTTTCTCGCTGGCCGGCCGTTGTCGCCCGGCGCGCGTCTCGGCCTGTAAAGGCAGCTGCGCTGACATTCATTCAGCATGAGCGGGCTCGCCCGCCTGCTATCATCCGTCGCTTATCAAAGCGGCTATAAATTCATGAACCAACAGACACGCCGGGACACGCTTCATCATGCGTAATTTGCAAAAACTGGCCGCCAGTGTGCTTGAAGACGTGCTGGCCGGTGCGGCGCTGCATCAGGTCTTGCCACGTCGGCTGCAGCAACTGGATACCCCCGGCGAGCGCGGGGCCCTGCAGGACATCGTGTATGGCAGCCTGCGCCAGCTGGGTCGACTGGACAGCTGGCTGGACGCCTTGCTGGAACGGCCGTTGACCGATCCACAACTCGGCTGGCTGTTGCGGGTGGCGCTGTATCAACTGGCCTATACCCGGGCACCGGCGCATGCCGTGGTGCACAACGCAGTGACCGCTGCCGGCGAAGGCTGGCGCCGCGGGCTGGCCAATGCCGTGCTGCGCAACTTCCAGCGTCGGCGCGCCGAACTGGACAAGCTGGCCGATACGCAACCGTATGCGCGCTGGTCGCATCCCGACTGGTGGATGCAGAAAACGCAGGCCGAGCACCCTGACCACTGGCAGGGCATCCTCGAGGCCGGCCTGCAGCATCCGCCTTTTACCTTGCGGGTGAATGCGCGTCACGGGGACGTGACGCATTACCTTCAGACATTGAGCGAGGCCGGGTTGCCGGCGCGTCAGACCGGGGTGGATGCCGTGACGCTTGAAAAAGCCGTGCCGGTGCATACGCTGCCGGGTTTTGATCAGGGCCGGGTGTCGGTGCAGGACGCCGGGGCGCAGTGGGCGGCACGCCTGCTCGATGCCCAGCCCGGCGAACGGGTGCTTGATGCCTGCGCGGCGCCCGGGGGCAAAACTGGCCACATCCTCGAGCGTGCCGATGTCGAGCTGGTTGCGCTCGATGTGGATGCCGCGCGGCTGGCGCGGGTGCAGGAAAATCTCGATCGACTGCAACTGAACGCCACGCTGATCGAAGGCGACGCCGCCAACCCGGAAACCTGGTGGGACGGCAAGCCGTTCGACCGCATTCTGGCGGACGTGCCCTGCAGTGCGTCGGGCGTGGTGCGTCGCAATCCCGATATCAAGTGGCTGCGCCGTGCGGACGACATCGCGCAGTTTGCTGCGCAGCAGGCGGTGATGCTGGAAGCGCTCTGGCGGCTGCTGGCACCCGGTGGTACATTGCTTTACGCAACCTGCTCGATATTCAACGAAGAAAATGACGCGCAGGTGCAAGCTTTTCTGGCGCGCCACGCGCACGATGCCGTGTCCAGACCGCTTCCTGAACCTTTATCCGACGGGTCGTTGTTGCCCGATGATGAGCATGATGGATTTTTTTACGCCCTGTTGCACAAACTATAAGCTGGTCGCCCGCTGGCTGGCCGGGCTGCTGCTGGGGTGCTGGCTGGCCACTGCGTGGGGCGCCCCCGCCGGTGACAAGAGTCTGGTCAGGCAGGCGGCCATCCAGATGACGCAACAAGGCTATGTGCTGGATGCGGATATCAATCTGGTGCTCAACAGCACGCTGGAAGATGCGCTGAGCAAAGGCATCAATCTGTATTTTTTGATCGAACTGGAAGTCAGCCGGCCACGTGATTACTGGTTTGACGAAACGATCGCCGAGCCCGAGCGCAAGCTGCGGATTTACTACCATTTGCTGCTGCGGCGTTACGTGGTTGAAATCGGCTACACCACCCGGACAACCGCCACGCTGGGCGAGGCGCTGGCGATGCTGGGCCAGGTGGAGGGCTGGCAGGTGCTGGATCGGGGCGCCCTCAAGGCCGGGCGCCATTACGATGCGCGCCTGCGCCTGCGGCTTGACCCCACGCAGTTGCCCAAGCCGCTCGCGCTAGGCGGCGGCGGTGGCGAGAAATGGGAAATCGCCACCCCTTGGTATCACTGGTCGTTTGACGCGCCTACCGCGCCGCCTGTTTCCACACCCACTACCTTGCCCTGATGCGCAGTCTGATCGCTGCAGCCCTGTTCATGGGCGCCGTGCTGCTGGCGCTGCTGTTTTATACCAGCGGCGGCGGCAGCGGCGTGTTTTCCGATGCCCTGCCCACGCTGTTTGTTGGCGGCGGCGTGCTGGGCATTGCCCTGTTGATCACGCTGGGCTGGCGTCTGATGTGGCTGCAAAGACGGATCCGTCGCGGTGTGTTCGGCGCCAAGCTCACGCTCAAGCTGCTGCTGATGTTTGGCGTCGTCGCCATGTTGCCGGGCCTGGTGGTGTACGGCGCCTCGGTCTTCTTTCTCAACCGTTCGATCGAAACCTGGTTCGACGTGCGGGTCGACAATGCGCTGGCCTCGGGTGTCAATCTTGGCCAGGCCGCGCTCGATGACCTGCTGCGCGAACTGAATAACAAAGCCCAGCGCATGTCGATATCCCTGGCGGAGGAAGGGCTGGGCTCAGCCATCACCAGCCTGTCCACGTTGCGCGAGCAAAGCGCGGTGCAGGAATTGACGCTGTTCGACGATCGTGGCGGCGTCATCGCCCACGTCGGCAACGAGCGTGGTTCCCTGCTCCCGGTGCTGCCCGACCGCAACGTGTTGTGGCAGGTGCGCCAGCAAAAGCCGTATAGCCGCATTGAGGAAGTGGCCGAGCGCGGGCTCATCATGCATGTGATCGTGCCGGTCTACTCCCGCTCATTGACCGCCGAAACGCGGGTGCTGCAACTGGTGCAGCCGGTGCCGACCAGTCTTGCCCATGATGCGCAGGCGGTGCAACTGGCGTATCAGGAATACCAGCAAATTGCGATTTCGCGAGTGAGCCTCAAGCGCATTTACGGCATGGCGCTGACCCTGACCCTGATGCTGGCCCTGCTGATGACCTTCGTCATTGCGTATCTGTTGTCGGAGCGGCTCGGCGCACCCCTGCGCACGCTGGCGCGCGGCACCCGCGCGGTGGCGAAAGGCGATTTTTCGCAGATGCCCACACTCAAAAGCCGCGACGAACTGGGCGTGCTGATCCAGTCGTTCAACCGCATGACACGGCAGCTGTCTGACGCCCGCGAGCAGGTCGCCCATACCCACCAGGAAACGGAACAGGCCAAGGCTTTTCTGGAGCGGGTGCTGGCCAATCTGTCGTCCGGCGTGGTGGTGCTGGACGAGGCATTGCGAGTGCGCACGACCAACAGCGCCGCCGCGCTGATTTTGGGCGAGCCGACAGCCGCACTGGACGCACAGCGGCTAACCGAACTGGGGCCGCCCGACGAGGCCCTGCATGCGTTTGGCGCAACGGTTGCGGCGCGTTTTGGTGAAACCGAAGACGAATGGCAGGAGCAGATCGATTACGCCGGCAAGGACGGCAGCCAGTCGTTGCTGTTGCGCGGCACGCGCTTGCCGCCGGGGGTCGAACGCGGCTATGTGCTGGTGTTCGACGATGTGACCAAGTTGATCAACGCCGAGCGAAACGCGGCCTGGAGTGAAGTGGCAAAACGGCTGGCGCATGAAATCAAGAATCCGCTGACGCCCATCCAGCTGTCGGCTGAACGCATCGCCCGCAAGCTCAACGGCAAACTTCAAACCGTGGATGCCGACTTCCTGACGCGCGCCACGCAAACCATCGTCAATCAGGTCGCCGCCATGAAAAGCATGGTGGACGCATTTGCCGGTTATGCACGCATGCCGCGCGCCAAGCTCGAGTCGCTCGACATTAATGCGCTGGTGCACGAAGTGCTGGCGCTATACGATGCCAGGGTATTGGGATTGCAGCTGCATCTTGACGCTGAATTGCCGCGCATTGCCGGTGACTCCACATTATTGCGTCAGGTGATACATAATCTGTTGCAAAATGCGCAGGACGCACTGGCCGATCACGCAAGCCCGTGTGTCGAGATCAGTACGCGACTCAACAACCATGCAATTTGTTTGACCGTAACAGATAATGGAGCCGGCTTCCCGGAGCATCTGATGACACGGCTTTTCGAACCATACGCGACCACCAAGGCCAAGGGAACGGGTCTGGGCCTGGCTATCGTCAAAAAAATCGTGGAAGAACACCAGGGCAAGATTCAGATCGAAAATCTCAAGTCGGGCGGTGCGATGATCCGTATTACATTGCCGCTATTCGAAGTTGTCGGGGGGAACACGTGAGCGGGCATATTCTCGTCGTGGATGACGAAGTAGGTATTCGTGAATTGCTGTCGGAAATCCTTACCGATGAGGGCTACGACGTGCACCTGGCCGAAAATGCCGAGGCGGCTCGCGCCTTCCGCGCCCTGCGTCGGCCGGATCTGGTTTTGCTGGATATCTGGATGCCCGACACCGATGGCGTGACGCTGCTGAAGGAGTGGGCGGGCGGCGGTCAGCTCACCATGCCGGTGGTGATGATGTCGGGCCACGGCACGATCGACACGGCGGTGGAAGCGACCCGGCTCGGCGCCACCGACTTTCTGGAAAAGCCGGTGGCGCTGGCCAAGCTTATCGACACCGTCAACAAAGCCATCAAGCGCGGCGTGCCCTTGCCCCGGCGCACGCCCGGCATGGACTTGTCGGCGCTGGGCAAAAGCCCGCTGATTCATGAGCTCAAGAAGCGGCTCACCCAGATTGCGGGCAACACCGCCCCGGTTTTGTTGCTGGGCGAGCATGGCAGCGGTTTTGAAATCTGCGCGCGTTTTCTGCACCAGCCTGCCAGCGTCTGGCTTGAAATCAAGGATCGCGCGCGGCTGGTATCCGATCCCCTGAGCTTTGTCGAAACACTTGGCAACGGCACCCTTTACCTGCCCGAGGTTTCCGAACTCGCGCGCCTGGAACAGAAAGGCCTGGGCTTGCTGCTTGATCGCATCGAGGGCAGCGGCGCGCGTCTGGTGTGTGCCAGCAGTCGCAGCCTGGATGCGATGGTTGCGGCGGGTGAGTTCGACAGCCGCCTGTTCTACCGCCTGTCCAGCCTGGCGATTCAGGTACCGCCGCTGCGTGAGCACCGCGAGGATGTGCCTGATATCGCCAACCTCATGTTGTCGCATCTGGTGGAAGAAAGCGTCTGTCCAGTGCGCCGGCTGAGCACACCTGCCTTGAACCAGCTGCGCAACTTCGACTGGCCGGGCAACCTGCCGCAATTGAATAACGTCGTGCGCACGCTGGCAGTGACCGCGCTGTCGGGGGAAATTGACGCCATCGACGTCAACCGGGTGCTTGCGCCGATGAAGCTGTCGGCCCCGGTTGTGTCCCAAGGTATTCCGCTGGACATTCCCTTGCGTGAAGCGCGCGACGCATTCGAGCGCATGTATTTTGAACACCTGATTCAGACGGAAGGCGGCAGCATGACCCGGGTCGCCGACAAGTCCGGACTGGAGCGCACCCATCTTTACCGCAAGCTGAAACAATTGAACATCCGGCATGGACGTCGACTGGACGAAGATTTGTAATTTTTTGTCAGGCTGCAGCGCGCCTGTGCTGTTCGGCCACGTTGTGGTGCACCCGTCATGTCCAGGCCGCGCGCGCATGAGCGCAGGCGTACACACTTAAATTTCAGGAATTCCGCGTGAAAATCATCATCCTCGGTGCTGGCCAGGTCGGCTCCAATCTGGCCGAGAGTCTGGTTGCAGAAAACAATGACATCACCGTCATCGACCTCGACGCCACCCGGCTGGCAATGTTGCAGGACCGCTTTGACCTGCGCACGGTGCGGGGGCATGCCGCACACCCGTCGGTGCTGAAGCAGGCTGGCGCAGAAGATGCCGACATGCTGGTTGCGGTGACGCAAAACGACGAAACCAATCTGGTGGCGTGCCGCATCGCATCGACGTTGTTCAATGTGCCGACGCGCATTGCGCGGATACGGTCGAATGATTTCCTCGGGCTAGAGCCCGGTTTTATGGCCGAGCACTTCGGGGTCAATGACGTTATCAGCCCCGAGGAAGAGGTGACCAATACGCTGCGGCGGCTGATCGAGCATCCTGAAGCCTTGCAGGTGCTGGACTTTGCAGGCGGCAAGGTCCGGCTTGTCGCCGTGCGCGCCTACCATGGCGGTCCGCTGGTGGGACATGAACTGCAGGACATCAAGCGTCACATGCCCAATCTCGAGTGCCGTATTCCGGCTATTTACCGGCGCGATCGCGGTATTGTGCCCAAGGGCATCACCGTGATTGAGCCGGGTGACGAGGTGTTTTTTCTGGCGCGCAAACAGGACATTCCCTCCGTGATGCGTGAGCTCCGGCGCATGGAGCGTCCGGTCAAAAAGGTCATGATTGCAGGCGGCGGCAATATCGGACGGCGACTGGCCGCTCAGTTGGAACGCAGCTACGACGTCAAGGTCATCGAGCACAACAAGTCGGTCAGCAATCTGCTGGCCGAACAGTTGCATCACACGCTGGTACTCCAGGGCGATGCAACCGACGAGGACCTGCTCGATCAGGAAAACGTCGCATCGATGGACGTTTTCTGCGCGCTGACCAATGTCGATGAAGACAACATCATGTCCGCGCTTCTGTCCAAAAGGATGGGTGCAAGCCGCGTGATCGCCCTGATTAATCGCTCGGCTTACGTGGACCTGGTGCAGGGGGGCGAAATCGATGTCGCCATTTCTCCGGCACAGGCCACGGTCGGACCCTTGCTGTCCAAAATCCGGCGCGGCGACATGGTGGCGGTGCACTCCCTGCGACGTGGCGCGGCCGAAGTGCTGGAAGTGGCGGTGCATGGTGATGCCAAAACCTCGCGGGTGGTGGGCCGGCGTATCGGCGAGATCGACCTGCCCGAAGGCGCAACGATCGCGGCGATCATCCGCGATGACGATGTCATCATCGCGCACCACGACACGCTGATCGAGGCCGAGGATCACCTGATCCTGTTCGCGTTGAACAAGCGCATCATCCCCAAGGTGGAAAAGCTGCTTCAGGTTGGTTTCGGGTTCTTCTGATGTCCCGCGTTGTCCCCGTCCTCAATGTGCTGTCCAAGGTGGTCATGCTGTTCTCGGCCACTTTTCTGCTGCCGCTGTCCCTGTCGTGGATGCTTGATGACGGGGCGCAGCATGCTTATGACGACGCGATCGTCATTACTTTTGTCGTTGGCGCATTAACCTGGCTGTTCACGCGCAAGGCGCGGCGCGAACTGCAGACACGGGATGGCTTTTTGCTGGTGCTGCTGGTGTGGACCAGCGTGCCGGCCTTTGCCACCCTGCCCCTGCTGATCTATATGCCCGGTCTGTCGTTTACCGATGCCTATTTCGAAGCGGTCTCCGGCATCACCACCACCGGTGCCACGATTCTCTCCGGACTGGATACCCTGCCCCTGTCGATCAATCTTTGGCGCGGGCTGCTGGTCTGGTTTGGCGGCATGGGCCTGATCGTGCTGGCGGTGGCTATCCTGCCCCTGCTGGGCGTGGGTGGCATGCAGATTTACAAGGCCGAAACCCCGGGGCCGATGAAGGACACCAAGCTTACGCCGCGCATTACCGAAACGGCCAAGGGCTTGTATCTGGTCTATGTCAGCATCTCGATCGCGTGCGGCCTTTCATACTGGTTGGCCGGGATGACGCCTTTCGATGCCGTCATGCACACTTTTTCCACCATGGGGCTGGGTGGATTTTCCTCGCATGATGCCAGTTTTGCCTACTGGAATTCGCCGTTGATCGAAGCGGTCACGGTGGTGTTCATGCTGGTGGCTGGAATCAATTTTTCCACCCACTTCATGGCGTGGCGGCATCGTTCGATCAGTGCCTATCGAATCGATCCGGAGGTGCGCTGGTTCCTGGCAGCCACGCTGGGCAGCGCCCTGCTGATCGCAGTTTATCTGACCGTCATGCATGTGTACCCCGGGTTTCTCGAGGCCTTGCGCTTTGCGCTATTCAATACGGTTTCGATTGCCACGACGACCGGGTTCGCCAACACGGATTACAACCAGTGGCCCATTTTTGCACCGTTATGGATGTTGCTTCTGTCCAGCTTTGCCTCGTGCTCGGGCAGTACCGGCGGCGGCATGAAAATGGTGCGCGCGCAGTTGCTGTTCCGACAGGGGCGGCGCGAACTGACCCGGCTCATCCACCCGGCGGCGCGCCTGCCGGTCAAGCTGGGCGGCCATGTGGTGGCCAACAACGTGATCTACGCCGTGCTGGCCTTTGCCTTTCTCTATGTGTCGGCCATCATCGTCATGACGTTGATGATGACAGCCAGCGGGCTGGAATTCGTGTCGGCATTTTCCGCGGTGGTGGCGTCGATCAACAACACCGGGCCGGGCCTGAATCAGGTCGGCCCCGCAACCAACTATGCGAGCCTGACCGATTTCCAGACCTGGATTTGCACCATTGCCATGCTGTTGGGACGGCTGGAGTTACTGACCGTTCTGGTGGTCTTTACCGGTGCTTTCTGGCGTGCCTGATCCACTGGACAATTTCCTTGCCATGCTCGCTGCCGGTCGCGACAATGCGCTGCTGCGGTTTTCGATCGGCAACGCCTATCTCAAGCAAAATGATGCGGTCAACGCGGCCGAGCATCTGCGACGCGCGGTCGAACACGACCCCAATTATTCCGCCGCCTGGAAACTGCTGGGTAAGGCCCTGACCGATATCGAGGCCTGGGATGACGCGCTGGCGGCCTATCAGCGGGGCATTGCGGTGGCCGAGGCGCGTGGCGACAAGCAGGCGGCCAAGGAAATGGGCGTGTTTGCGAGAAGAATCGAAAAGCAGCTTGGGTTAAAATCCAACGATTAATATTTTCAGGAGCAGCAAATGACGCGGATGGTGAACTGTGTGAAGCTCGGGCGCGAAGCCGAAGGGTTGGCCTTTCAGCCGGTGCCGGGCGATATGGGCAAGAAGATTTTCGAGAACGTGTCGAAAGAGGCCTGGGGTGGTTGGCAGCGTCACCAGACCATGCTGATCAACGAAAACCGCCTCAATCTGGCTGACCCGCAGGCGCGCAGCTATTTGATGGAACAGATGGAGCGCTATTTCTTTGGCGGCGGCAACGTCGATGCCGCTGCGGGATACGTTCCGCCCAGCAAGTAAGCCTGAACCGGCCAGCAAAAAGGGCTCCCGCGGGAGCCCTTTTTGCTGGCCGGCAACGACCGCGCCAACCTTTAGATTGCGGCGAAGCCTACAGCACTTCCTTCTCGATTTCTTCCAGCGAGGTGTGGCGGACGTCCTTGCCCTTCACCATGTAGACCACGTATTCCGACATGTTCTTGGCGTGGTCGCCCATGCGCTCGATGGCCTTGGCGACGAATAGGATGTCGATGAATACCGAAATGGTGCGCGGATCTTCCATCATGTAGGTGATGAGGTGGCGCAGGTTCAGGCGGAACTGCTCGTCGACATCCTGATCCTGGCGCGCGATTTCCACTGCCTTGGTGGCATCCAGGCGGGCAAACCCATCGAGCGCCTTGCGCAGCATGTCGAGCACCTGCTGGGCCATGTATTTGATTTCAGTGAAGCGCGGCTGGCTGAGGCGCTCGGACTGATGAATGAGTCGGGCCATGCGGGCGATCTTGGCGGCTTCGTCGCCGATGCGCTCGAGGTCGGTAATTGTTTTCACCACCATCATCACCATGCGCAGGTCGGAGGCGGTTGGCTGGCGACGCGCGATGATGTGGGTACAGTCTTCGTCAATGGAGACTTCCAGCGCATTGACGTTGTGGTCGTTGGCATCGACCACGTCGGCCAGTTCGAGATTGCCTGAGGTCAGGGCCTCGATCGCATTGGTGATCTGCTCTTCGACCAGCCCTCCCATTTTCAGCACGTCGGCACGCACGGCTTCCAGTTCGGCATCAAACTGTTTGTAGGTATGTTCAGTCAGCATCGTGATGATCTCTATCGTTAACCTGCTTGATTATATGCTTCGTATATGACGCTTACATGTACGGCGCGTTTTAGCGGGTACTGAAGGGGAGTGCGTAATGCGTCCCGTCGACCTCGAGATATAGCGTCCAGTCATGCCGCCCGCTGACACAGACCGGCAGGGTGACATGTGCGACAAAGTGCTCGTTTTCAGCCGGGCGCAGGTCATAGCGGTTAAAGCCCATGTCCATGCCGTTCATTTGAAAGGCCGCGCTGATTCGGGATACGCCCGGCGCGTCGATCTGCAGATCGAAGGCTTCAAGCGGCGTGGGTTGTGCCGAAAACCGGACCGTGACCGGGGTGCCGCGATGAACCAGAAGACAGCCCGCGAGCGGGTCGGCACAGGCCACCGCCTGCGCCTCGGCCGGGCGTTTCAGCCAGTAGCCGGCCACGGCAATGGCGATCAGCACGCCTACCAGCAGCAACGGTAGCAGCACTCGCTTCATGTCCAGGCCCCTCGTAATAATGCCACGCCGTGCGCGCCGTGCGATTGCGCCAGCGCCACGTCGTCGCGTCCCAGCCCGCCCAGGCCGTACAGCGGAATCGGGCTGGCGGCGGCGCAGGCGGAAAAGCTGTCCCAGCCCAGCGTGGGCGCACCGGGATGGGTCAGCGTCGGCAACACGGGTGACAGCAGCGCGTAGTCGGCTTCGAGTGCGGCGGCGTGCGCCAGTTCATCGGCATCGTGGCAGGACACCCCGACTAGAAAAGAATCGGAACCCGTGCCTTCGGGGCGGGCGGTCAGCTTGGCCGCCGCGGCGGAGTCCAGATGCACGCCGTCCGCCGCGGCGGCACGAGCCAGTTCCAGGCTGCCGTTGACCACCACGCGCGCGCCGTGAGCGTGAGCGTGGTGTACGGTTTCGCGCGCCAGCGCCAGGCGGGCGCCATCCGGCAGCGTCTTGTCGCGCAGTTGAATTAGTCGCAGGCCGTTGGCGAGCGCGATATCCAGCCGTGCCAGAAACGTATCCACGCCCAGCGCTTCGGCGTGCGTGATGCCCATCACCGACGGCAGCGCCAGCGCTTTCAGGATCGGAAAATTGGCCGGCAGCAGCGGGGTCACTTCGACCGCGTCGGGCTGCTGCCAGGAAAAAATCTGGCCTTCGTGCGGATGCGGCTCGCCCTGCCATGCAAACACGCGGAAAAAATTCAGCCGCACCGTGGCATGCGGGTATTCGAACACCCGGGTGATCCAGCGGCAGGGGTGGGTGATAACGATGCCCAGTTCCTCCTGCAGCTCGCGTGCCAGCGCCGCTTCCAGCGTTTCGCCCGCTTCCACCTTGCCGCCGGGAAACTCCCAGTAGCCCGCATAGACCTTGCCCGGCGGACGCTGTGCCAGCAGCACGCGGCCATCGGGCTGGGTCAGCACCGCCGCGACAACTTCCGTCATGGGCGCTGCGCCCGGGTTCATTGTCTGCCCGCCCAGTCGCGCGCGAACTGCCACGCCACCCGGCCGTTGCGTGCGCCACGGCCGAGCGACCATTGCAGCGCGGCGCGTTCGAATTTTTCATCTGTCGCGGCACCGAGCTGAGTCGCCCAGTGGCGGGCAATGTCGAGATAGGTGTCCTGGTCCATGACGTGAAACGACACCCACAATCGCCCGGATGCACCTCGCCGCCGAGGTGTTGGGTCTCCAGATTTTCGGCCATGTATTCCGGCATCAGGTGACGACGGTTGCTGGTGGCGTAGATCAGCACGTTGTCGGACGGCCCGGCCAGCGAGCCGTCGAGCGCGGCCTTGAGGCTGGCATAGCCGGGTTCGTGTTCGGCAAAGGTGAGGTCGTCGATGAAGACCATGAAGCGGTAGTCGGCGTCCGCCAGCAGATCGAACAGGTCGGGCAGGCTGGGCAGGCCGGCCTTGTCCACCTCGATCAGTCGCAGCCCCTTGGGCGCGTATTTGGCGTGCACCGCTTTCACCAGGGAGGACTTGCCGCTGCCGCGCGCACCCGTCAGCAGCACGTTGTTGGCGGGCTTGCCGGCAACGAACTGACGCGTGTTGGCATCGACCCGCTGCTTTTGCGCGTCGATGGCCAGCAGATCTTTCATGGCCACCCGCTGTGGGTGCAGGATGGGTTTCAGCCCACCTGCCAGCGCCGACCAGCGCGCCGCGCGCACATTTTTCCAGTCCGGCGCAACCGGTGCGCTGGGGTTTCAGCCCACCTGCCAGCGCCGACCAGCGCGCCGCGCGCACATTTTTCCAGTCCGGCGCAACCGGTGCGCTGACGCGCGCGTCGAGCCGTGTCAGTAGCCGTTCCAGCATTTGTTCAAGTGCGGTATTCGGCATTGATCTTCACGTAGTCGTAGGAAAAATCGCAGGTCCACACCGTCGCCGAGACATCGCCGCGGTTGAGCGCCACGCGCACGGTGATGTCGGCTTCCTGCATCACCGCGGCGCCCTGCGCTTCGGTGTAGCTCGTCGCCCGGCCGCCCTTCTCGGCCACCAGCACGGTGCCCAGATAGACCTGTAGCGTGTTCACGTCGAGATCGCTGACTCCGGCATAGCCAATCGCGGCCAGGATGCGGCCGAGGTTGGGGTCGCTGGCGAAGAACGCGGTCTTGACCAGCGGGGAGCGGGCAATCGCATAGGCGATCTGCTTGCATTCGGCGTGGTCGCGGCCACCTTCAATCGCCACGGTGATGAACTTGGTGGCGCCCTCGCCGTCGCGCGCCATCGCCTGTGCCAACTCGATCGCGACTTCGCTTAGCGCAGTTTTCAGCGCGGCGTAATCGGCGTGGCCGGCATCGGCAATCGCGGCGTTGCCGGCCTGCCCGGTGGCGATCAGGATGAAGCTGTCGTTGGTCGAGGTGTCGCCGTCGACGGTGACGCAATTGAACGACACATCGGCCACGTCTTTCACTAGTTGCTGCATCAGCGCCGGCGCAATGGCCGCGTCGGTCGCCACATAGCCCAGCATGGTCGCCATGTTGGGATGGATCATGCCCGAGCCCTTGGCGATGCCGGTGACGGTGACGGTTTGGCCGCCGACCTGCGCCTGGCGCGAGGCGCCCTTGGCGACGATGTCGGTGGTCATGATGGCGTGCGCGGCTTCCGACCAGTGGTTGGGCGCCAGATCGGTTTGCGCGGCCGGCAGCGCAGGCAGGATCTTGTCGATGGGCAGCGGTTCCAGAATCACGCCGGTGGAGAACGGCAGCACGTTTTCCGCTGCGCAACCCATCAGCCGGGCCACGGCTTCGCAGGTCTGGTTTGCGCGCTTGAGGCCTTCTTCGCCGGTGCCGGCATTGGCGTTGCCGGTGTTGATCACCAGTGCCCGAATGCCGCCGCCATTTTTAGGGACCTGGCCAAGATGCTGTTTGCACACGATGACCGGCGCGGCGCAAAAGCGGTTTTGCGTGAACACCCCGGCGACCTGTGAGCCCGCAGCCAGCTCGATCAGAGTGAGGTCGCGTTTGCCAGGTTTTTTGATGCCGGCGGACGCAATGCCCAGGCGGACGCCCGCTACAGGCAACAGGGCGGCGGGATCGGGGGCGGTGAGGTTGACGGGCATGACGGCTTCGCAGAACGGAAAGCCGTTATTTTATGCCCGTCTGCAGGCAAACGGATGCGCAGGCTTATTGCGCGCGTCCCAGCAAGGTGTTCATTGCGCGGCGGAAACCCGGTCGCCAGGGCCACAACGGGTCGAGTTCGATCGAGCGGGACAGTGCGGCCAGCGCGATCAGGGCGAATACGGCAAACAGTCCTTCGGAGACCAGCATGCGGGGCGTTAATACGCTCAAGGGTGCGTCCAGAAAGCCAGGGACATAAAACAGACTGGCAAATGCTGCAAACAGACAAGCCGGAACCAGATACATGACATTCCCCGATTTTATGTAGTTGTGCCCTTGCTAAAGCAAACGCCATGCCAGATGAATATTGGCTGAAAATACAGGGTGTTAGACGGCGGGCGCGGAGGCGAGCGGGGGCAAGCTGTAAAAAAGCTCGACAATCATTTGCCGAGCGGCGGGGCGGCCAGCTTGCGCAGGATTTCGTGCGAGAGCGAGTAGAACTGGGGGGTCGGGCCGAGGTCTTCATAGATCGGATCGCCGTAGTCGTCCTCGGCAATGATGCGATTTCCGGGGATGTAGGGCATGGCGACTTCCAACTCGTCGAGCGCGGCGCGGATCAGGTCGGCCATCAATTGGGATTCGCTGCGGTCGGGATACATCATGCGCAGTGCCTCGATGCGCGCCGCGTCGCGCAACGGCAGATGAACGGTATACGCACGCACCGAGGTGCGGGTATGCCCTTCATGAGCCCAGCGCTGGATCAGTTCGGCGATACGCATGTGCGCTCCCCTGCATCGGAATGGTTTCGTTATAGCAAAGCCATTCGCAAGGCATAGAAAAAATCAGAGCAATTTGTGCCACACCAGCGTGCGATTGTTCGCCGGCATCGTGACATCCTGCTGCAATACCAGTCCCTGGGCTTGCGCCAGCGCATCTACGGCTTCAAAGTCGCGCACGCCGGAGGCCGGGTCGCGTGTTTTCAGCCAGACATCGAAACGGGCGTTGCTGTCCGAGGTGAATGCGCCGTCATAGTTGAACGGGCCGTACACCGCCAGCACGCCGCCCGGCGCCAGCACGGAGCCGACGCCGGCGAAGAACTGCTGCACCGAATCCCAGCTCATGATGTGCAGGGTATTCGCTGAAAACACGGCGTCGTAGCGCCCCGTGCGCCAGTCGTGCCGGTTCACGTCCAGCGCGATCGGCGGCAGCACGTTGGGCAGCGCCGCCTCGTCGAGCCAGGCACGGATACCGCCGTGATACGGCGGCACATCGGCCGTTTGCCAGCGCAGATGCGGCAACGCCGCGCCAAAGTCCACCGCATGCTGGCCGGTACCGCTGCCGATTTCCAGCACGTGGTTGCGGTCGGCCAAGACGTCGCGCAGCACCGCCAGGATGGGATCGCGGTTCTGCACGCAGGATTCGGAAAACGGTTTGTCGATCAAAGCGGCACTCCGGGTTTTTTGCACTGGCACTGGTAATCCAGCCCTTCACGTGGCGCGGCCTTGCAGGAGAAGGCCTGGACCCCGACCCCCGCGCAGATCTGCTTGCACTGTGCTTCTTTTTGCTGACAGAAGGCGGCGTAATCCGGCATCGCCGGTGATTCGCTGGAATTGAATGAAATGCAGCCGGTGAGCAGGCTGGCGAGCGATAACAGCAACAGGGTGCGCATGGTGTCTCTCCCGATCAGTGAACAACAGGCAGTGTGACGGCAGCGTGCAGCGAACGTGCGCGGGATATGCAATTTTTTACAGTGCGGGCATGTCGACCAGCCGGCCATCGGCCAGCAGCAGGGCCGCGTGCACGGGCTTGTCGGGATACAGGGCGGCCAGCAGGGTCTGGTAAGTCGTTAACTGGAGTCGATGGCGTTCGGCCAGTTCAGCGTCCGATAGCCCCAGGCTGTCGGCGCCGGTTTTGTAATCGATCACCCACACCGAATCATCAAACTCGACCACGCGATCGAGCCGCTGCAGCCGTCCGGCCGCGTCCAGTAGCGCCCGTTCGTTGTGTGCGCCCTGATACTGTGCCGGGTCAAAAAAGCGCGCCAGATACGGCCGGGCCAGCAGGGTGCGGGCGTCGGCTTCGATACGCGTCAACTCTCCGGCCATGCCAAGCTGGCTGGCCAGCGTAGGCAGGTCGCGCGGTGCCCCCGGCGGGGCGTGGTGTTCGAGGCAGGCATGAAACAGCTCGCCGCTTGCCGCCGCCGGGTTGGCCGGTTCCAGGGCCAGCCGCTGTCCGATGGCGGGCGCGCTGATGCGCAGCGGTGTCTTCGCCAGGGGCACGGCTTCCGCCGAACGGGCGCGTGGCAGATCGGCCGGCAGTGCCTGGCCCTGCCAGGCCGCGTCGACACGCTGCAGCCAGGCGCTCTTGTCGGCGGCCCCGCTGACGATCAGTCCCTGCTCGGCGCGGGTCAGCGCCACGTAAAGCAGATTGTCGGATTCGTGCTGCGACAGCGTAGCTTCCTCGGCAAACCAGAGCTCGCGCCAGGCG
>CAJDTZ010000006.1_pt1 | contig 20297 bp, 18 predicted proteins | sample 7390551 | NCBI WGS metagenome assembly CAJDTZ01 (sample SAMEA7055662, study PRJEB34461) | soil metagenome | biome: terrestrial ecosystem; feature: Peninsula; material: soil | place: Antarctica | collected 2016 | reverse complement strand
CAGGGCTTGCTCGCCTTCATCGGACAGGAATTCTTTGATCACCTGTTCCCCTGGAGCAGCAAGGCACTGCAGCAACCGCGGCTGTTGCAGGCCGGTAGCCTCGCCTTGATGGTGCTGGTGACCTGGGTCTGGATTCTGGGTGCGGCCGGCAGCATCGGCCCCGGCATCGTGCTGGGCTGGTGGATGGCATGGAGCGTGTATGAACTGGTGGTACGCATGCGCTGCAAGCCCGTGGTCAAGGATGGACCGTGGTGGGGGCGCAATCGGGTGCCAGCCTCCTGGGCCGACATGGCTGCGTATGTCGCGTTCAAGAACCTGCTGATCGCCGTGGTGCTGTTCATGGTCATGAAGGGCGTGGGCGTGCTGGATTTCCTGCAAGGCCTGCCTGCGCTGCAATGGCTCTACTAGCCACCGGGCGGTGGATGGTCGCTGCCCTGTCGTGCCTGCTGGCCGCCGGCAGCGTGTCTGCCGACGTGCTGACGGTGCATCCGGGCGAGTCCATCGCTGCTGCGATCGCGCAAGCCCGACCCGGCGACGTGGTGCGGGTGCAACGCGGCCACTATCACGAGCGTCTGCTGATCGACAAACCGCTGACGCTGTCCGGGGTGGATCGCCCCACTATCAGCGCCGACAAGCAGGGCGATGTCATCCGCGTCACCGCCGAGGATGTGGTGATCGAGGGGCTGATCGTGCGCGATTCGGGCAACAGCCTGATGGGCCAGAATGCCGGTATTTACATCCGGCCGGGCGCGCATCGCGCCGTGGTACGCAACTGCGACCTGACCTACAACCTGTTCGGCATCTACATCGAGACAGTCAAAGACGTCAGGATCGACAACAACATCATCACCGGCAAGCGCGATTATCAATCTGCCCGGCGCGGCAACGGCATCCAGCTCTACAACACCCAAGGCGCACAGATCGTTGGCAACAACATCAGCTTCGTGCGCGATGGCATCTACGTGGATGTATCGCACCACGCGCTGTTCCGCAATAATCGCATCCACAATGTTCGCTACGGCACCCACTACATGAACTCGCATAACAACGTGTGGGAAGGCAACGACTCGTACCACAACCGTGGCGGCCTCGCGCTGATGATGACCCGCAACCAGGTGGTCCGCAACAACCGCGCCTGGGGCAATTCCGACCACGGCATCATGCTGCGCACCATCCAGGACTCGGTCATCGAGGGTAATATTGTTGCCGGCAACAATCGCGGGTTTTTTATTTACGATGCCGAGTACAACACCATTCGCAACAACCTGATTGTGGACAACACCGTGGGCGTGCATCTGGCGGCCGGTTCCTACCGCAACCAGGTCGACGGCAACGACTTCATCGCCAACCGCACCCAGATCAAGTACGTGGCCAGCCAGGATGTGATCTGGGGCAAAGGCGGCGGCAACTACTGGAGCAATTACGTGGGCTGGGACCGCAACGGAGACGGCATCGGCGACGTGCAGTACGAAGCCAACGACATGGTCGACCGGCTGTCCTGGCGCCATCCGATGATGAAGCTGCTGCTCGCCAGTCCGGCGGTGCAGACGCTGCGTCTGGTGAGCCAGCAGTTTCCGCTGTTGCGGGCGACCAGCGTCGTCGACCCTGCGCCCCGCATGAAGCCACACACCCCTGACTGGAGCGCCTGGCTTGGCCGCTATTATTCCCATGCAAACTGAACCCGAATCCGCTGTGGTCGTCGTGCGCGGGGTGCGCAAGCACTACGGACCGATTCACGCTGTCGACGGGGTCGACCTCGACATCCGCGCCGGCGAACTGTTCGGGCTGATCGGTCACAACGGCGCCGGCAAAAGCACGCTGTTCAAGATGATGCTCGGCCTGATTCCCGTCACCGGAGGCGAGATACGCATCGACGGTGAGCCGGTCACGGGCAGCAATTTCCGCAAGGTGCGGCGCACGATCGGCTACCTGCCGGAAAATGTTGTGCTCTACGACAACCTGACTGGACTCGAAACGCTGCACTTCTTCTCGCGCCTTAAAGGGGCGTCAAGGGCAGAATGCGGCCCGGCGCTCGAGCGCGTCGGCCTGGCGCATGCGGCCGGGCGGCGGGTGCGCGAGTACTCCAAGGGCATGCGCCAGCGTCTCGGCTTTGCCCAGGCGCTGCTCGGCAAGCCGCGCATCCTGTTTCTCGACGAGCCCACCAGCGGCCTCGATCCGGAGGCGATCCGCAGCTTTTATGCCGTGCTGCGTCAGCTGCGCAGTGAAGGCGTGACGATGGTGATCACCTCGCACATTCTTGCCGAGATTCAGGAACGCGTCGACCGGCTGGCGATCATGAGCGCCGGCCGCATCCAGGCCAGCGGCACGGTACAGGGCTTGCGCGAACAGATGGACCTGCCGCTGTGGTTTACCGTGCGCGTCGCGCCGGAGGACTTCGAGGCGGTGCGCGCCGCGCTCGGTCACCTGCCGGTGGGCGCCATCGAGGCGCACGACGATCATGTCGCCGTGCAGTGCCGGCGCGACGTCAAAATGGCGGTGATCGAGGCACTCGCCACGCTGCATGGACGCGTGCACGACCTGAGCGTGCGCGAGCCCTCGCTCGAAGACGTGTTCTTCGGCTTTTCGGATTAAGGGAACGGGCATGGACCTCTCGCAAATCAGCACCATCGCCGGCAAGGAATTCTGGGACCGCATCCGCAACCGCTGGGTGCTGGCGGTGGCGCTGGTGTTCACCGCCTTCGCACTGGTCATCGCCTACTTCGGCGCGGCGCAGCAGGGAGCCGTCGGCTTCAAGTCGATCGACGTCACCATCGCCAGCCTGGTCAGTCTCGTCATCTATCTGATCCCGCTGATTGCGCTGATCCTGGGATTCGATGCCATCGTTGGCGAACGCGAGCGCGGTTCGCTCGACCTGCTGCTGTCGATGCCAATCACCCGGTTGGAGCTGCTGCTTGGAAAATACTTCGGCCTGGCGGCGGCGCTGACTTTTTCCACCGTGGCCGGCTTTGGCCTGGTTGCGGTCGTGCTGTCGGCGCAGCTCGATTTCAATGCGCTCTTTCACTACGTCGGTTTCATGTTCAGCTCGGTGTTGCTGGGCTGTGCCTTCCTGAGCCTGGCAGTGATGCTGTCGGTGTTTGCCAGCGACCGCACCCGTGCATCCGGTCTCGCCATCGCGATGTGGTTTTTCTTCGTGCTGGTGTTCGACCTGTTGCTGCTCGGCGCGCTGGTGGCAACCGGCGGCCAGTGGGGCGGCGAGGCGCTCCCCTACCTGCTGCTGGCGAATCCTGCCGATGTGTTCCGCATCCTGAACATCTTTACGCTGGCGGACGTGCGCTCCATGTATGGTTTGGCGACCGTTTTTCCGCCGGCGCTGGCCAACCCCTGGCTGCTGGGCATGGTGATGCTCGGCTGGATCGCGACCCCGCTGGCTGTTGCAACCTGGAGATTTCGCAAATGAAGTTTGAAACCCGTACGATCATACTGGCCAGTGTGGTGGCCGCCCTGCTGACGGCTTGCGGGCCGTCCGGTACCTCCACCGCGATTGCGCCACTGGAAATCAACCCGGGGACGTCCTGCAGCCTGGATGGCATGCTGCTGGCCGACTATCCCGGTCCCAAGGCACAGATCCATTATGCCGGGCAAGCCGAACCGGATTTCTTCTGCGATACCGTTGAAATGTTCCACATGCTGCTCAATCCCGAACAGGTCCGTGCCGTACAGGGCGTGTTCGTTCAGGACATGGGCAAGGCCGACTGGGATGTGCCACGCGGTCACTGGATCGATGCGAAGACTGCCTTCTACGTGGTAGGCAGCAAACGCGATGGCTCCATGGGACCGACCATCGCCAGTTTTGCAGCGCAAAACGACGCAGGCAAATTTGCCGCCGAGTACGGTGGCAAGGTCTACCGTTTTGCCGACATCACACCCGACATGGTGGTGCTCGACGGCGGCGTTCTTCACGACAGCATTCAATAAACATCATGTCCGGATTCTTTGAAGAAATTGACCCTGACGCAGCCGCCGACATCGATGCCCTGGCGAGACTGGTCTATGAGTTGCGCGAAAATCGTCGTGCCCTGCTTGATCCTTACGCGGTAACGGACGAAACCGAATTGCTGCAGCAGATACAGGCCGGCAGCATCAGCGAGCATCCGGCCTATGAGCAGTATCTGGCTGCGCGAATCCTGACCGACACTCGTGAAATGGTTCGTACATTGGTTAACGAACGCCTGCAGAAAGCCAATCGCTCATGAGCCTGCATCTCGAACTGGGGCCGACGCTCGCGACCGTCTTCGGCGATGATCTGGAATCGCCAGTTGAGCAGAAACAGGATGCGATGACCGTCCGCCTGAAGAACGGCGTGACGCTGACCGTGCGCTACGCCGCCCCCGATGCCTACTCGCTGCGCTGGACTTATGGCGACGCCGAATCCGGCATCGACACCGCGCCGCTGCATCCGGAGTTGGCGACCTTTCCCAACCACCTTCATCCGGCCGACGGCGATGTCATGGCGGACCCGCTCACCCGGCTGGACGCCACCCCGGAAGCCAATCTGCACGCGCTCATCCGCACCCTGATCGACGACCCGATGTTCGGCATTGTGCCTATCGCCTGATGCGCAAGCCCGTGATCATGCTGGCCATGGGTGGCGTGCTGCTGGCGGTAACTGTTGCGGCGGGCATGTGGTTTCTGCCGGATATTTTTACCCGTCGCACGCTCGAACCGCCTTCAAACGAGCTTTGCGTGGTGGCACCTGCAACCCCCTACGATGCCGCAACCGGGCTGGCGATGATCGATCCGAAACCGATCCCGGCCGCAGCACGCTGCCCGGTATGCGGCATGTATCCGGCCCGCTTTCCGCGCTGGGCCGCCCAGACCGTATTCAGGGATGGCGCATCCCACTACTTTGATTCGCCAGTTGACCAGTTCGCCTACCTGCAAAAAATCGACCGCTACGGCAAAGGCTACAGCCGAGAGGATGTCGTGGTCAGCTATGTCACCGACCATGCGGCCGGACAATGGATCGACGCGAAGCGTGCCTTCTACGTGCAGGGTTCGACGGCCCTAGGCCCGATGCGCACTACCGATCTGCCCGCCTTCTCGTCCCGGCAAGCAGCGGATCAGTTTGCCCGCACGCACGGCGGCACGGTTCTGACGGTCGCGCAGGTCACCCCTGAATTGATACAGTCACTTAACCGTAATGTGCATCAGCACCAGTGAGACCGCTTGCGGCATGCACACATGAAAAACGGGGGCGATTCGCATCGCCCCCGTTTCCGTTTTCCCGTGCTACTAGTGTAGCGGCAGGATGCTTATTTCGCCATCCCGACCATGTAATCCACGCCTGTCTTGACTTCATCGTCGGTCAACTTGGCATTACCGCCGCGTGGTGGCATGACGCCTTTGGCACCGGTGAAGCCTTCCGTTGCGTGCTTGTAGAGCAGATCCATGCCTTGCGCGATGCGCGGGCCCCAGTCAGCTTTATCCCCCACAATCGGTGCGCCTGCAGCACCTGATGCGTGACACAACGAGCAGGTGGCGTTGAATACCTTCTTGCCCGCCGCATTGTCGGCCATGGCAGGTGCAGCTTCAGGTGCGGCAGCCGGTGCCGCTGCCTCGGGTGCGACCGGTGCGGTGGCTTCCGGTGCAGCACTCTCTTGCTTGCCGCAGGCGACCAGTAAAGTCGCAAGCGTAATGGCGAGAGCAAGTGATGTTTTATTCATTGATTTCTCCTGTTGTGTCGGTAGGCTCATGCTTCCCGGTTGATGTTGGCCGATGGACCGGCGTGTCGAAATGCACATGACTGGCTGTCTCGCTCGTGCGAATCCTGATCAATCACGTCAGCATGGCTCAAAATATAACACGTTCCCCGGCAACCCATGGCCGAGATATTCGGGATACCCACAATATTCAGGACACGAATATCCTTGATCGATGCCTTCATTAAAACCCTTTTATAAACAGGTTGATACGGCAGTACTCTCTCTACCCATTTGGAGGTAGTCGGCTGGAATTTTGCTGATTTACCCCTCTGTTCTTTCTTGCGTGGATGCATACACTCACATCCAGTATTCGGATAAGGCATCCCCCCGAACTGGTTTTGAGGAGGCACGATGGCAACCCACACACAACAACAGGTTTCAGTACTGTCACTGAGCACGCTGGCGTTTACGACCTGCTTCGCCGTGTGGGTGATGTTTTCCATCATCGGCATTCCAATCAAGACCAACCTGGGGCTGAACGAAACCGAGTTCGGCCTGCTGGCCGCCACCCCTATTCTGACCGGCTCGCTGTTTCGTCTGCCGCTCGGCATGCTGACCGACAAGGTAGGTGGGCGTATCGTGTTCTTTGTGCTGATGCTCAGCACCGTCATTCCAATCTGGCTGATCAGCGCCGCCACGCAGTATTGGCACTTCCTGGTGCTGGGGCTTTTCATTGGCGTGGCCGGCGCCTCGTTCTCGGTCGGCATCGCCTACGTGGCGCGCTGGTTTCCCAAGAAGCGCCAGGGTTTTGCCATGGGCATCTTCGGCGCCGGTAACGCGGGCGCGGCGGTCACCAAGTTCGTCGCGCCGTCGCTGGTGGTGGCGTATGGCTGGCAGAGCGTGCCGCAGGTATATGCCGTGGCCATGCTGGCGATGGCCATTCTGTTCTGGATATTCACCTATACCGACACCACGCACCATGTGTCGAGCCGTATCACCATCAGGCAGCAACTCGCCGCGCTGAAAGATCCCAACGTGTGGAAGCTGTGCCAGTACTACTCCATCGTGTTCGGCGGCTATGTCGCGCTGAGCCTGTGGATGACCAAGTACTACATCACCGAATACGGTTTCCACATGCAGACGGCCGCCTTGCTGGCCGCCATTTTCGTGCTGCCCTCCGGTGTGATCCGCGCCATGGGCGGCTGGCTTTCCGACAAGGTCGGCGCGCATCGCATGACCTGGTGGGTGATGTGGGTGTCGTGGATCTGCCTGTTCCTGCTGTCGTATCCGCAGACCGAAATGGTCGTGCAGACGACCCGCGGCCCGATGTCGCTGCATGTCGGTCTCAACGTCTGGGGATTCACCGCCCTGCTGTTCGTGCTGGGGATATCCTGGGGCATGGGCAAGGCCTCGGTATTCAAGTACATCTCCGACGAATACCCCGACAACATCGGTGTCATCTCTGGCATCGTCGGTCTGATGGGCGGCCTCGGTGGTTTCTTTCTGCCCATTCTGTTCGGCGTCATCGTCGATCTCACCGGTATCAACAGTGGCATCTTCATGCTGCTGTACGGCGTCACCTGGATCTCGCTGATCTGGATGTACATGACCGAAGTGCGCAAGCTTCCGATGATCAAGCCGGCTGCGGCCGACATCCTCGAATAAACCCACGACGTACCCCCCCAAGGAGAAATAGATGCCGACCAATATCAAGGAATGGAATGTAGAGGATCCGACGTTCTGGGAATCTACCGGCAAGCGAGTCGCCAACCGCAACCTGTGGGTTTCCATCCCCAGCCTGCTGTGCGGCTTCGCGGTGTGGATCATCTGGAGCATGGTCACCGTGCAGATGATCAACGCCGGCTTTCCGTTCAAGCCTGAGGAACTGTTCTCGCTGGCAGCCATCGCGGGCCTGACCGGCGCCACGCTGCGCATTCCATCGAGCTTCTTCATCCGTATCGCCGGCGGTCGCAACACCATCTTCTTCACCACTGCCCTGTTGATGATCCCCGCGCTGGGGATCGGTCTGGCTCTGCAGGATCAGAACACGCCGCTGTGGGTGTTTCAGCTGCTGGCCTTTTTGTCTGGCTTCGGCGGCGGCAACTTCGCCTCGAGCATGTCCAATATCAGCTTCTTCTTCCCCAAGCGCATGCAGGGCCTGGCGCTCGGCCTGAATGCCGGTTTGGGCAATGCCGGCGTGACCACCATGCAGATCCTGGTGCCGCTGGTGATGACGCTACCGCTGCTGGGTGCGCTGGGCGGTGATCCGATGACGCTGGTTCAACCATCGGGCAGCCTGATCGGCAAAGAACCGGCAGGTGCACTGACCTACATTCAGAACGCTGGCTTCGTCTGGCTGTTTCTGCTGATTCCGCTGGCCGTGGCCGGCTGGTTCGGCATGAACAACATCCGCACCGAAGAAGTGACGCCCAACCCCGGCTCGCCTGTAGGCGCCATGTCGAAAATCCTCGGCATGCTGCTGATCGGTTTCCTGACAGCCGCCGTCGGCCTGTACATCATTCTGCCGGCCCCGGCTGGTCTGGGCGCGCCTAGCTGGGTCAAGTGGTTCGTGATCGCCGGCATTCTGGCCGCCACGGTGTTCCTGATGAAGCTGATCCCCGGCGACATCAAGCCCAACCTGCAGCGTCAGTTCAAGATTTTCGGCAACAAGCACACCTGGGTGATGAGCATCATCTACACCATGACCTTCGGTAGCTTCATCGGCTACTCCGCTGCGTTTGCCCTGGCCATCAAGGTGATCTTCGGCTTCAGCCATGTGATGGGCGCCGATGGCGTGATGCTGCACACCACCGTCAACCCGAATGCACCGAGCGCGCTGATGTATGCCTGGATGGGTCCGTTCATTGGTGCCCTGATCCGTCCCATCGGCGGCTGGGTCGCCGACAAGATGGGCGGCGCCAAGGTCACCCAGTACATCACGATCGTCATGGTGGCGGCAGCGCTGGGCGTGGCCTACTTCATGAAGGCGGCCTACCAGTCGGCCACGCCCGAGGAGCATTTCATGCCCTTCTTCCTGCTGTTCCTGACGCTGTTTGCCGCCTCGGGCATTGGCAACGGTTCCACCTTCCGCACCATTGCCATGGTCTTCCCCAAGGAGCAGGCCGGCCCTGCGCTGGGCTGGACCTCGGCGGTGGCGGCCTACGGTGCCTTCGTCATTCCCCAGGTGTTCGGTGAGCAGATCAAGGCCACCACGCCCGAGTATGCCCTGTACGGCTTCGCCGTGTTCTATGGCGTGTGCCTGCTGCTGAACTGGTGGTACTACCTGAGCCCCAAGGCTGAATTCAAGAATCCGTAACAGGTAAGCGGTGAGTGGTGAGCAGTAAGCGGAAAAGTCTGCAGCCGCATCCAACCCTCACCGCTCACTGCCACCCCTAACCGCAAACCGATAGCGATTGTAAGGAGCAAACAATGAGTCACTTTCTAGATCGACTGACGTTTTTCAAGAAGACCGTTTCCGAATTTTCGAACGGCCACGGCGCGGTCAGCAACGAAGACCGCAGCTGGGAAAATGCCTACCGCAGCCGCTGGCAGCAGGACAAGGTGGTGCGCTCGACCCATGGCGTGAACTGCACCGGTTCGTGCAGCTGGAAAATCTTCGTCAAGAACGGCCTGATCACCTGGGAAATCCAGCAGACCGATTACCCGCGTACCCGTGCCGACCTGCCCAACCACGAGCCGCGCGGCTGTCCGCGCGGCGCCAGCTATTCCTGGTACGTGTATTCGGCACAGCGCGTGAAATATCCGCTGATTCGCGGCCGCCTGATGGAAATGTGGCGCGAGGCGCGCAAGACCATGGACCCGGTGGCAGCGTGGAAATCGATCAGCCAGGACCCGGTCAAGGCCAAGCGCTATAAATCGATTCGCGGCCAGGGCGGATTCGTGCGCGCCAAGTGGGACGAGGTGACGGAAATGATCGCCGCGTCCAACGTGTTCACCATCAAGGAGTTCGGCCCCGACCGCGTGGCCGCTTTCTCGCCGATTCCTGCCATGTCCATGGTGAGCTATGCAGCGGGATCGCGTTACATCTCGCTGATTGGCGGAACGCCTCTGTCCTTCTATGACTGGTATTGCGATCTGCCTCCATCCAGCCCGCAGGTGTGGGGCGAACAAACCGACGTGCCGGAATCGGCCGACTGGTACAACTCGACCTATTTGATGGTGTGGGGCTCCAACGTGCCGCAAACCCGCACGCCCGATGCCCACTTCTACACCGAGGTGCGCTACAAGGGCACCAAGACGGTGGCGGTGTCATCCGACTTCGGCGAGATGGTGAAGTTCGGCGACATCTGGCTGGCGCCCAAGCAGGGCACCGATGCCGCACTGGCTCTGGCGATGGGTCATGTGATCCTCACCGAGTTCCACAACAAGAACGCCAGCACGTATTTCGACGAGTACTGCCGCCAGTACAACGACATGCCGATGCTGGTCATGCTGAAGGAACATGAAGGCCAGCTGATCGCCGACCGCTATCTGCGTGCGTCCGACCTCACCGGCAACATGAACCAGGACAACAACCCCGAATGGAAAACGGTGGTGTACGACGAAAACACCGGCTACCTGGTCGCGCCCAACGGCTCGATCGGCTTCCGCTGGGGCCAGTCCGGCGCATGGAACCTAGAGATGCGCGACAGCTACTCCGGCAAGGATGTGAAGCCGCAGCTGACGCTGCTGGGCAGCGAGGATGAAGTCGTCGAGGTGGCCTTGCCCTATTTCGGCGGCAACGACCACAACGAACTGATCACCCGCAACCTGCCGGTCAAGGTCATCAGCATCGGCGGCAACGACGTGCGCGTGGCGACGGTTTATGACCTGACCATGGCCAACTACGGTGTCGACCGTGGCCTCGGTGGCCCGAACATTCCCACCAGCTACGACGACAACATGCCCTACACCCCGGCGTGGGCCGAGAAACATTGCGGCGTGCCGCGTGCCGACATCATCACGGTGGCGCGCGAGTTTGCCGACAACGCCGACAAGACCCATGGCAAGTCGATGGTCATCCTCGGTGCAGCGCTGAACCACTGGTACCACAACGACATGATCTACCGCGGCATCATCAACATGCTGATGATGTGCGGCTGTATCGGTCAATCCGGTGGCGGCTGGGCGCACTACGTCGGCCAGGAAAAACTGCGGCCGCAAACCGGCTGGGCCCCGCTGGCGTTCGGACTCGACTGGCATCGCCCGTCGCGCCAGATGAATGGCACGTCCTTCTTCTACGCCCACACCAGTCAGTGGCGCCACGAAAAACTGGCCGCTTCGGAGATCCTCTCTCCCACCGCGGACAAGAGCAACGGTGACTACCGGCTGATCGACTTCAACGTACGCGCCGAGCGCATGGGCTGGCTGCCATCCGCGCCGCAACTGGACGTCAATCCACTGGAAATCACCAAGGCGGCCGAGGCTGCCGGCATTGATCCGGTCAAGTACGCGGTCGAGCAGATCCAGAGCGGCGCGATCAAGTTTGCCTGCGAAGACCCGGACAATCCGAAGAACTTCCCGCGCAACCTGTTCGTCTGGCGTTCCAACCTGCTGGGTTCGTCGGGCAAGGGCCACGAGTATTTCCTCAAGTACCTGCTCGGCACGCAAAACGCGGTGCTGGGACCCGACCTGGGCGAACTCGGCGAAGCCAAGCCGAAGGAAGTCGTGTGGCACGACAAGGGTGCCGAGGGCAAACTCGACCTGCTGGTGACACTCGATTTCCGCATGTCGACCACCTGTCTGTACTCCGACATCGTGCTGCCGTCGTCCACCTGGTACGAGAAGGACGACCTCAACACGTCGGACATGCACCCCTTCATTCACCCCTTGAGCGAGGCCGTGCAACCGCTGTGGGAGTCGAAGTCGGACTGGGAAATCTACAAGACCATTGCCAAGAAGTTCTCCGAGCTGGCAGCAACGCATCTCGGCACGCAAAAGGATCTGGTACTGACACCGCTGATGCACGACACCCCGTCCGAACTGGGCCAGAGCATGGCCGTGCGCGACTGGAAAAAAGGCGAGGTCGACCCCATTCCCGGCAAGACCATGCCGGCCATGACGGTGGTGACGCGCGACTATGGCGACACTTACAAGAAGTTCACCTCGCTCGGTCCGCTGATGACCAAGATCGGCAACGGCGGCAAGGGCATTTCCTGGAACACCGAAGATGAAGTGAAGCAGCTGGGTGAACTGAACTACACCGTCACCGAGGAAGGCATCAGCCAGGGGCTGCCGAAGATCGAATCGGCCATCGACGCCTGCGAAACCATTCTCATGCTGGCGCCGGAAACCAACGGCCAGGTGGCGGTGAAGGCCTGGGCTGCCCTGTCGAAGATCACCGGACGCGATCACACGCATCTGGCTCTCACGCGCGAAGACGACAAGATCCGTTTCCGCGATGTGGTGGCGCAGCCGCGCAAGATCATCTCCTCGCCGACCTGGTCGGGACTGGAATCCGAGCACGTGTCGTACAACGCCGGCTACACCAACGTCCACGAGCTGATTCCATGGCGCACCCTCACCGGCCGCCAGCAGTTCTACCAGGATCACCAGTGGATGCTGGATTTCGGCGAGGGCCTGTGCGTCTACAAGCCGCCGGTCGATACCAAGACCATCGCGCCGATGCTGGGCAAGAAACCGAACGGCAACCACGAGTTGGTGCTCAACTGGATCACCCCGCACCAGAAGTGGGGCATCCACAGCACCTACACCGACAACCTGCGCATGCTGACGCTGTCGCGCGGCGGCCCTCACGTCTGGGTCTCCGAGATCGAGGCGAAGGAAGCTGGGCTGGTCGACAACGACTGGGTCGAGGTGTTCAACGTCAACGGCACGCTGACCGCGCGCGTCGTGGTCAGCCAGCGTGTGCCCAAGGGCATGTGCCTGATGTACCACGCGCAGGAAAAGATCATCAACGTGCCGGGTGCCGAGGTAAGCGGATACCGCGGTGGCATCCACAACTCGGTGACACGCACCATCACCAAGCCCACGCACATGATCGGCGGCTACGCGCAGCTGGCCTACGGCTTCAACTATTACGGCACGGTCGGCTCCAACCGTGATGAATACGTGATCGTCCGCAAGATGAAGAAAGTGGACTGGATGGAAGGTCCATTGGTCGAGCGTTGAGCAGGTTTCGAGGGCGGTGTCTCCCACCCCCTCACCCGCGTCACCTCTCTCCGACGCGGGATTTTTATAACAGACAGGGACATTGGCCCCTGCAGGCAAGGAGTTAAACATGAAAGTGCGTGCTCAAATTGCGATGGTGCTGAACCTCGACAAGTGCATCGGCTGCCATACCTGCTCGATCACGTGTAAAAACGTGTGGACCTCGCGCGAAGGCATGGAATACGCATGGTTCAACAACGTTGAATCGAAGCCCGGCATCGGCTATCCCAAACAATGGGAAAACCAGGACATCTGGAACGGCGGCTGGAAGCTCAAGGGCGACGGCAAGCTGGAACCGCGCCAGGGCAGCAAGCTGAAAATTCTCGCCAACATCTTCGGCAACCCCAATCTGCCCGAGATCGACGACTACTACGAGCCCTTCACCTTCGATTACCAGCACCTGCAAAAGGCGCCGCTGTCGGAGACGCCCCCAACTGCACGTCCCATCTCGGCCATCACCGGCAAGAAGATGGACAAGATCAACTGGGGCCCCAACTGGGAAGACGACCTCGGTGGCGAATTCTCCTCGCGTAGCCGCGACAAGAACTTCGACAACGTGCAGAAGGAAATGCACTCGACTTTCGAGAACACCTTCCTGATGTATCTGCCGCGTTTGTGCGAACACTGCCTCAATCCGACCTGCGTTGCCTCCTGTCCGTCCGGCTCGATCTACAAGCGCGAGGAAGACGGCATCGTGCTGGTGGACCAGGACAAGTGCCGCGGCTGGCGCATGTGCATCTCGGGCTGCCCCTACAAGAAGATTTACTACAACTGGAAATCCGGCAAGGCCGAGAAATGCATCTTCTGCTATCCGCGCATTGAGGCCGGCCAGCCGACCGTGTGCTCGGAATCCTGCGTCGGCCGTATCCGCTATCTCGGCGTGATCCTGTATGACGCCGACCGCATCGAGGAAGCGGCCAGCGTGCCCGACGAGAAGGAACTGTACGAAGCGCAGCTGAAGATTTTCCTCGATCCCAACGATCCCAAGGTCATCGCCGCTGCCCGCGCCGAAGGCATCCCGGAAGCCTGGATCGAATCCGCTGCAAAGTCGCCGGTCTACAAAATGGCCATCGACTGGAAGATCGCCTTCCCGCTGCACCCCGAATACCGCACGCTGCCGATGGTGTGGTACGTGCCGCCGCTCTCGCCCATCCAGGCTGCAGCCGAGTCCGGCAAGATGGGCATGAACGGCATCATTCCGGATACGAAGTCGCTGCGCATTCCGATTACCTACCTGGCCAACCTGCTCACCGGCGGCAAGGAAAAACCGATCGTCACCGCGCTCGACCGCCTGCTGGCGATGCGTGCCTACATGCGCGGCAAGTCGGTTGAAAACAAGCCCAATATCGCCGCACTGGACCAGGTAGGGTTGACGTCCGCCCAGGCCGACGATATGTATCGTTACCTGGCCATCGCCAACTACGAAGACCGCTTCGTCATCCCCAGCACCCACCGCGAGGAGTCGATCAACACCTTCGAGGAAAAATCGAGCTGCGGCTTCACCTTTGGCAATGGCTGCTCGGACGGGGTCTCGCCCAAAACCACACTATTCGGCAACCGGAAGAATTCGGTTCCGGTCGATCTGTCACAACTTCACGCCAAGAAGAAAACCGGTTAAGGAGCCTCACGATGAAAACATTCAAAGCCATTTCACTGCTGCTGTGCTATCCGGAAACCGAATGGCTGGACGCATTGCCCGAACTGGAATCCGTACTCAAGGACGAGGCGGAATTCAACGGCGATGCGGCCACCAGAATGGCCCCGCTGTTTGCCCAGTTGCGCGACACCAGCCTGATCGCGCTGCAGGAAAACTACGTCGCCACGTTCGACCGCAACCCGTCGCATTCGCTGCATCTGTTCGAGCACATTCACGGCGAATCGCGCGACCGCGGCTCGGCCATGATCGACCTGCTGAACGAGTACTGGAAGTACGACTTCGACGCGAGTTCATCCGAACTGCCGGACTACGTGCCGCTGTTCCTGGAGTTCCTGTCGCTGGTTGACGATGCCGAAGCACTGAACCTGCTGGGCGATGCCGTGCATGTGATCGCCACCATTGGTCGCAAGCTCGATGCCAATGGCAGCCCCTATGCTGGCGCATTCCAGGTGCTGGAAACCATGTCGCCGGTCGCGGCCCAGGAACTGGCCGAGCCGCCGGTGCACGACATGGACGAGGCCATGGAAATGTTCGGCCCCACCATGGATGGCGTCGAACCCCTGTTGAAACCCGGTCCGCAAGTGGTGCAGATGCCGACTTCGCTGCGGCAGGCTTCCGCCCCTGCCGCCGCAACATCCCATTGAATTCGGCGCATTGATATCTGGAGGGTCTGAAAATGTCTTTCTCGCAAAATTTCCTGTTTGGAATTTATCCCTACATCGCGCTGTCCGTGTTTTTTCTCGGCAGCCTGATCCGCTTCGACCGTGAGCAATACACCTGGAAAAGCGATTCGTCACAGATGTTGAAGCGCGGCCAGTTGCGACTGGGCAGCAACCTGTTCCACATCGGGGTACTGTTCCTGTTCTTTGGCCACTTCGTCGGCATGCTGACGCCACACTTCATCTATGAGCCCTTCATCAGCGCCGGCGCCAAGCAGATTCTGGCCATGGTCTCGGGCGGCACTGCGGGCGTGCTGGCCTTCATCGGCATCTCGCTGCTGCTGCACCGCCGGCTGACCGAGCCACGCATACGCGCCACCTCCAAAACCAGCGACATCGTGATCCTGCTGCTGCTGTGGCTGCAACTGCTGCTCGGCCTTGCCACCATCCCGCTGTCGGCCCAGCATCTCGACGGCAGCATGATGATTCGCCTGGCCGAATGGGGACAGCGCATCGTCACCTTCCGCGGCGGTGCGGTCGAGCTGCTCGAAGGCGCTGGCTGGATATTCAAGACGCATCTGGTTCTCGGCATGACGATCTTCTTCGTCTTTCCGTTCACGCGTCTGGTGCATGTATGGAGCGGATTCGCTGCCACGACCTACGTTGTTCGCGCCTGGCAGCTCGTACGTCCGCGTGCCTGATGCTGACCCTTACTGAAAAAGGAGACTGAAATGACTCATGTTGTCATCCTGGGAGCCGGCATTGCAGGCGTGTCGGCGGCCTATGCCCTGAAGGCCCAGCTGGGCCCGCAAGATGAAGTGACCGTGGTATCGGACAAGCCCTACTTCCACTTCGTGCCGTCCAACCCCTGGGTCGCCATGGGCTGGCGCGAACGCGCCGATGTCGCGTTCCCGATTGGCCCGCATCTCGAATCGCGCGGCATCAAGTTCATTCACAGCGGGGTCAGGCAAATCAACCCGGACGTCATCCAGGTGGATCTGGAAAACGGCGATGTGCTGTTTTATGACTATCTGCTGATCGCCACCGGCGCCACCGGCATGGCGGACAAGGTGCCCGGTCTCGCCGAGTACACCCACTCGATGATCCATATCGACCAGGCCGAGCGCGCGCAAGCAGCCTATGCCCAGTATGTCCGTCATCCCGGGCCGATCGTGATCGGCGCGGCCGAAGGCGCAAGTGTGCTGGGCCCCATCTACGAATACGCCTTTCTGGTGGATGCCGACCTCAAGCGCCGCAACATCCGCGACAAGGTGTCCATTACCCTGGTGACGCCCGAACCCTATCCCGGCCATCTGGGACTGGGCGGCGAAGGCGCCAGCCGGGGCGCCGTCACGGCCGCGCTGGTCGACACCAAAATCAGCGTGATCTGCAATGCGCGCACAGTGCGGGTCGACAAGGACACCATCCAGGTGATGGAACTTGATGCCAGCGGCAAGGACAAGCAGGCCCACTCCCTGCCCTACGCCTATTCGGTGTACTGGCCAGCCTTTGGCGGCGTGCCGGGCGTGAGCAGTGCCAAGGGCCTGGTCGACGAACGCGGGCTGGTGGTCGTGGACGAGTATCTGCGCAACCCCGACTTCCCCAACGTGTTCGCCATCGGTGCCTGCGTGTCGCAACCGCTCGTGGACAACACCCCGGTTGCGGTCGGTCCGCCCGATTCGGTCTACACCATCACCAAGGCCGGCGAAACGGCCGTCCAGAACATCCTGGCCCAGATAGGCGACGCACCGCTGGTGAGTTACGTGCCACAGCATGCCAAGTGGCTGTCCGACATGGGCAACACCGGCGCGGCCTATCTGTCCGAGCCGCAGGTGCCGCTGCGTGACATCAACTGGATGCGGCAGGGACGCTGGGTCCACCAGGCCAAGGTCGATTTCGAGAAATATTTCGTCAACAAGATCCGCCTCAAGCCGGCTGGACAGGCGCCATCGGTTGCCTCCCGGATTGCCAGCGTGATGAGCCGTGCTTTCTCTGAAAGCGATGGCACCCATGCTGCCCGCCCCACTTCGGGAGGCGTGGTGTCGATGGCGCTTCAGCTCGCCAAGGACCCCAGCTTCGAACTGCGTGCGCTGGCCCGTTCGCTGGGTCGCGATCCGGACACGCTGGCGGCCGAGTTGCTGACTGCAGCCGTGTCCGATGCCAAGTCCTATCTGAACGAATCCGGCGTCGAGGCTTTGGCGCAGTGCCGGCGGGAACTGCTGGTGGAAGCCTTGCCGGAACGTCAGCCCGGTGTCGAATTCCACGGCGGCGGGACCTGATCGCCCGGCACGTGACACCACCCGATCGATCCGTAACCCTCATTCAGGAGAACCAAGCATGAGCACCCCCTTGCCCGAACGCGATGCCGAAGGCTATCTGGTTGACCCCGCCGACTGGACTGAAGACGTGGCCAACACCCTGGCCCAGGAAGAAAACATCCAGCTCAACGACGATCACTGGGATGCCATTCGCTTCATGCGCGAATTTTATGAAGAGAACCGGGTCGCGGCCGACGCCCGCTTCGTGATCAAGCACCTGGGCAAACGCATGGGGAAAGACGCGCACAAGAAGCTGTTTGAACTGTTTCCCTATGGCTACGTCAAGCAGGCCTGTAAAATTGCCGGGATGCGGCGACCGCGTGCCTGGAGCACGGGTTGATCGCCCTTATTCGATTCTGCTGACGACAAAACCACATGGCTCTTCATTCCATAAACGACCCGACAAAGCGCCCAGCCCCCACCGGCTGGGCGCCTTTCGCTTTGGGCTTCCGCCCGTTCTTTCTGGCAGCCGGCCTGTATGCCGTGCTGATGATGGCCTTGTGGCTACTGGTGTTGAACGGCACGCTGAAGGTTGGCAGCCTGTCACCGCAGGTGTGGCATGGCCATGAGATGCTGTTCGGATTCACCGTGGCGGTGATAGGCGGATTCCTGCTCACCGCCGCGCAAAACTGGACCGGCATCAAGATGCCGTCGGGCTGGCCGCTGGCCATGCTGTTCGTGTTGTGGCTGGCGGGGCGCGTGGGCTTTCTGATTCCAGGCCTGCCGGTGGGGCTGGTTGCCCTGCTCGACCTGCTGTTTCTGCCGGTGCTGGCCCTCACGCTGGCGTGGACCATCATCAAGGCCCGGCAACTGAAAAACGCGCCGTTTCCGCTGCTGGTGCTGGTGCTGGCCACGGCCAACGGCCTGGTGCATCTGGAAGCACTGGGCCGGCCTGCCGCCAGCCTGAGCATGGGCCTGTATCTGGCCACCTACGTGGTGGTGACCATTATCGTGATGATGGGCGGACGGGTGATTCCCAGCTTCACCGACAACAAGCTGCAAACCCGTGCACGGCGCTGGACCAGCATCGAATGGCTGGTGCCGATCGCCACCCTGGGCGCATTGCTGGCCGTGTTGATTGCGCCGCACTCGCTCGCTGCGATCGTACTGGCTGCCCTCGCGGCCAGCGTCCACGGCATCCGGTTGGCGGGCTGGTACACCCACAAGATCTGGTCGGTGCCGCTGCTGTGGATACTGCATCTGGGCTATGCCTGGATTGTGGTCGGATTCGCGCTGCTGGCACTGTCGGCGGCAGGTGTTCAGATGGCGGCCATGAGCTCGCTGCATGCCTTTACCGCCGGCGCTATCGGCGCACTCACGCTGGGCATGATGGCGCGGGTGTCGCTGGGCCATACCGGCCGCAGTATCGAATCCGCGCCCATCATGACACTGGCGTTTGTGGCCATCAATCTCGCCGCCCTGATCCGCGTCGGTGCGCCAATGCTGGTTCCGGAGGCCCATGCGCAAAGCATGGATCTGGCCGGCCTGCTGTGGATCGTCGCGTTTGGACTGTTCGTCGCGATCTACATGCCTATCCTGTTGCGGCCACGGATCGACGGTAAACCGGGCTGAATCACGTCGCGCGCGCATTGACGCGTGCAGCCCAAGCGGTGCAGGCTTGCGCTTTATTCGTAACCTGCCCGCCTTTCCTATGACCAATCTTACGCGTCGCCTGCGCTGGTTCGCCCTCTGTCTGTTGTCGACTTCCGTTTGGGCAGCCTCGCCCGACGGCGTGGTCGCCGTGTCGCATCCTGCAGCGGCTGCGGCCGGCGCGCGCATGCTGGCGCAAGGCGGCAATGCCATCGATGCCGCCGCCGCCGTGCAGTTCGCGCTCAATGTGGTCGAGCCGCAATCGTCCGGCATCGGCGGCGGCGGTTTCATGATGATCCACCTGGCCAAAACCGGCGAAACCGTCATCGTCGATTCGCGCGAACGCGCACCTGCTGCTGCCCGCGCCGACATGTTTGCACCCGATGGCCTGCCCATGTCCTTCCAGCAGGCGTCGACCAGCGGCGTTGCCGTGGGCGTGCCCGGCACCCTGCTCGGCGTGGATACCGCCTTGCGCCGCTGGGGCACGATGAAACTGGCGGCGACGATGGCGCCGGCCATCGAACTGGCCGAACGCGGTTTTCGCGTCAACCGCTTCATGGCGGAAGACATCGCCCACGACGACGGTCGCACCCAACTGCAACCCGAAACCGCTGCCACGTTTCGACCCGGTGGCGTGCCCCTGGCCGAAGGCGACTGGTTGGTGCAGCCCGACCTGGCCAAAACCCTGAAACTGCTGGCGGCCAAGGGGCCGGATGCTTTTTATCGTGGCCCGCTCGCCCAGGCAATCGTGCAGGCACAGCAACGCACACGAGATGAAATCGGTGCCGCCGGCAAAGGCCGCATGACGCTGGCCGACACGCACACGAGATGAAATCGGTGCCGCCGGCAAAGGCCGCATGACGCTGGCCGACCTGGCGCACTACCGGGTCGCGGTCCGCCAACCGCTGATCGAACACTACCGCGGCTGGACCCTGGCCGGCATGCCGCCGCCCTCCTCCGGCGGACTCACGACGTTCGAGATGCTGAAACTGCTGGAGCGTTTTCCGCTCGGCGATGCAGCGCTTGGCTATGGATTCGGCAGCCCGCACACCCTGCACGTGATGATCGAAGCCATGCGCGTGGCGTTTGCCGATCGTGCCGTATGGATAGGCGATGACGATGCGGCTCCGGTGCCGCGCACGGGCCTGCTGCATCCCGCCTACATTGCGTCGCGTTCCGCGCTGATTCATCCCGACAGTCGCATGGACACGCCGCAGGCAGGCGACCCCCGGCCCTGGGA
>CAJDTZ010000040.1_pt1 | contig 20685 bp, 19 predicted proteins | sample 7390551 | NCBI WGS metagenome assembly CAJDTZ01 (sample SAMEA7055662, study PRJEB34461) | soil metagenome | biome: terrestrial ecosystem; feature: Peninsula; material: soil | place: Antarctica | collected 2016 | reverse complement strand
ATCACCGCGCTGTTCATGGGCTTGCTCGGCATGGTGCAAAACGACATCAAGCGGGTGGTGGCGTATTCCACGCTGTCGCAGCTGGGTTACATGACGGTGGCGCTCGGTGCATCGGCCTATTCGGTTGCGGTGTTCCATCTGATGACGCACGCTTTCTTCAAGGCGCTGCTGTTTCTGGCGGCGGGCTCGGTCATCATTGCCGTGCATCACAACCAGGACATCCGTTACATGGGTGGCCTGAAAAAATACATGCCGATTACCTGGATCACTTCGCTGATCGGTTCGCTGGCCCTGATCGGCACCCCGTTCCTGTCGGGTTTCTATTCCAAGGAAAGCATCATCGAGGCGGTCAAGCTGTCGCATTTGCCGGTGGCCGACCTGGCTTACTGGGCGGTGGTGATCGGCGTGTTCGTCACGGCGTTCTATTCGTTCCGCATGTATTTCCTGGTGTTCCATGGCAAGGAGCGTTTTCACCATGCGCCTCATGGTCACGGGCATGATGACCACGGCCATGGCGGCACGCCCCACGAAACCCCCTGGGTCATTACCGGGCCCTTGCTGGCGCTGGCGCTGCCTTCGTTGGCGATCGGCTACATGACCATCGAGCCGATGCTGTTCGGCGACTTTTTCGGCAGCGCCATATATGTCTCGGACCGCCATCCGGTGATGCATGAAATGAACCAGGAGTTCCACGGTGCCGTGCAGATGGCCTTCCATGCACTGGGCACGCTGCCTTTCTGGCTGGCCGCGTCAGGCGTGGGCTTGTCGGCGTTTTTCTATCTCAAGCGTCCGGACATTCCGGCGGCGATCCAGAAGCGCTTCCACTTCCTCTACAGCATGCTCATCAACAAATACTGGTTTGACGAGTTGTACATCGCAGTCTTTGCAAAAGGCGCACGCCTGCTGGGCGGCAACCTGTGGCGGCGCGGTGACCAGGCGGTAATCGATGGCTTCATCATCAATGGTTCGGTGCGTCTGGTCGAACGTCTGTCCCGACTGGCGCGTGCCTTCCAGTCCGGTTACATCTACCACTACGCGTTTGCCATGTTGATCGGGGTATTTGCCCTGGTCACCTGGTTCGCGCGACTCAATTAATACAACGCCCATGTTCGGACAGTCGATCCTCTCTCTCGTCATCTGGGTCCCGATTCTGGCCGGGGTGGCCGTGCTCGCAACCGGCTCCGACCGCAACGCGTCATTGGCCCGCTGGATTGCGCTGGCTGGATCCCTGTTGGGCCTGATCGTGGCCATCCCGCTGGTGACCGGTTTCGATAGCACGACGTCGGCCATGCAGTTCGTGGAAAAGGCCACGTGGATCCCTGCTTTCAACATTCACTATCATCTCGGCGTCGACGGCATTTCGATGCCGCTGATTCTGCTCAACAGCTTCATCACCGTGCTGGTGGTGATTGCAGGCTGGGAAGTGATCCAGGACAAGGTCGCGCAATACATGGCCGCCTTTCTCATCATGTCCGGCCTCATCAACGGCGTCTTCGCGTCGCTCGACGGCATCCTGTTCTACGTCTTTTTCGAAGGCATGCTGATCCCGTTGTACCTGATCGTCGGCGTGTGGGGCGGCCCCAATCGCGTCTATGCCGCGTTCAAGTTCTTCCTCTACACCTTGCTCGGCTCGCTGCTGATGCTGGTGTCGATGATTTATCTCTACTTCCAGTCGGGCGGCAGTTTCGACATCCAGACCTGGCACGCCACCACACTTGGCATGACCGCGCAGACGCTGATGTTCTTCGCGTTCCTGCTGGCGTTCGGCGTCAAGGTGCCGATGTGGCCGGTGCATACCTGGTTGCCCGATGCCCACGTCGAGGCCCCCACCGGCGGTTCGGTGGTGCTGGCGGCGATCACGCTCAAGGTCGGCGCCTACGGTTTCCTGCGCTTCATCCTGCCGATATTGCCGGATGCCAGCCATGAATTCGCCTGGTTCGTCATCATGCTGTCGCTGATCGCCGTCGTCTACATCGGCCTGGTCGCGCTGGTGCAAGCCGACATGAAAAAGCTCATTGCCTATTCGTCGATTGCGCACATGGGTTTCGTCACCCTCGGTTTCTTCATGTTCAATACGCTGGGTACCGAAGGCGGGCTGGTGCAGATGATCTCGCACGGCTTCGTCTCGGCCGCGCTGTTCCTCTGCATCGGCGTCATGTACGACCGCCTGCACTCGCGCCAGATCAAGGACTACGGCGGGCTGGCCAACAGGATGCCGGTATTCGCCGCCTTCTTCATGTTGTTCGCCATGGCCAACGCCGGCCTGCCGGCCACCAGCGGCTTTGTCGGCGAATTCATGGTCATCATGGCGGCGGTCAAGGTCAATTTCTGGTTCGCCTTCATTGCCACCACCACACTGATCACCGGTGCGGCCTACACGCTGTGGATGTACAAGCGCGTGGTGTTCGGCTCGGTGACCAACCCGCATGTCGAGGAAATGAACGACATCAACAAACGCGAAATCCTGCTGCTCGGCGTACTCGCCGTCAGCGTGCTGGCCATGGGCCTGTACCCGAGGCCGTTCACCGACGTGATGCACGTGTCCGTGGTCGACCTGTTGGCACACGTCGCCCAGAGCAAGTTACCGTGAGTGCCGTATTCATGAACAGGACTCGCCCATGAGCCTTACGCAGTTTGTCCCCGCTTTGCCCGAGATCTTCGTGCTGGTCATGGTCTCGCTGATCCTGGTGATCGACGCGGCCGTTGACGACAGCAAACGCTATCTGGCGTACTCGCTGTCGCTGATCACGCTCGCCGGCGCCGCATTTCTGACCGTACGCGATTTCTCCACCCTGCCGGTACTGACGCTGGGTGGCCTGTTCGTCGACGATCCGCTGTCGGATGTGCTGAAGCTGTTTTTGTATCTGACCGTGGGTGTGGTGCTGGTGTATTCACGCGACTACCTGACCGAACGCGGACTCTACAAGGGCGAATTCTTCGTGTTGGCGTTGTTTGCGCTGCTGGGCATGATGGTGATGGTGTCGGCCAGCCATTTCCTCACGCTGTATCTGGGGCTCGAACTGCTGTCGCTGTCGCTGTATGCCATGGTCGCATTGCACCGCGATTCCAGCGTGGCAACCGAAGCCGCGATGAAGTACTTCGTGCTCGGCGCGCTGGCATCGGGCATGCTGCTCTATGGCATGTCGATGGTGTACGGCGTCACCGGCTCGCTGGCGCTGGGCGATATAGCCATTGCCCTGAAGGATGGCACCGACCTGCGCATTCCGCTGGTTTTCGGCATCGTCTTCATCGTCGCCGGCCTGGCATTCAAGCTGGGTGCCGTGCCGTTCCACATGTGGGTGCCCGACGTCTATCATGGCGCGCCCACCGCCATGACCCTGTTCATCGGTTCCGCCCCCAAGATTGCCGCGTTCGCTTTCGTCGTGCGCATTCTGGGGCAGGGGCTCGAATCGCAGGTAGCCGAGTGGCGCGACATGCTGGTGATCCTGGCGGTGCTGTCGATGGCCGTCGGCAACATCGCCGCCATCGCACAAACCAACCTCAAGCGCATGCTGGCGTATTCGACCATTTCGCACATGGGCTTCATGCTGCTGGGCATTCTGGCCGGTTCGCAAAATGGTTACGGCAGCGCGATGTTCTACGTGCTGGTGTACGCGCTGATGAGTCTGGGCAGTTTCGGCATGATCCTGCTGCTGTCGCGCGCCGGGTTCGAATCCGACCAACTGGAGGATTTCAAGGGCTTGAACCAGCGCAGCCCGTGGCTGGCTTTCCTGATGCTGTTGCTGATGTTCTCGATGGCCGGCGTGCCGCCTACGGTCGGTTTCTACGCCAAGCTCGCCGTGCTGCAGGCCGTGGTGGAAATCGGCTATGCCTGGCTGGCCGTCGCGGCCGTGCTGTTCTCACTGGTGGGGGCCTTCTACTATCTGCGCATCGTCAAGCTGATGTATTTCGATGCACCCGTCGACAATACGCCGATTACCACCAGTCCCGACACCCGTGTCATCATGTCGGTCAATGGGCTGGCGGTGCTGGCGATCGGCATCCTGCCGCAGCCCTTGATGGCCGTCTGCGTGCACGCCATCGGCGCGTCTTTCTGAACCAAATCCAGCCGGAACAGGTCTGTTCCGGCATTAACAGTCTTTCGGATTCACCGTGAACTTCTCCACCACCCTGTTGCTGATCCTGGCGTTGATCGCCGCCAACCTGCCGTTTTTTGTCGAACGCATCTTTTTCATCATCAAACCCAAGGTCGGTAGCAAGAATGTCGCCTGGCGCCTGCTGGAACTTGTGCTGATGTATTTCGTGGTCGGTGGCATCGCCTGGCTGCTGGAAGACAAAGTCGGTGACGTCCACAAGCAGAACTGGGAGTTCTACGCCGTGACGGCTTCCTTGTTTGTGGTGTTCGCCTATCCGGGTTTTGTTTACCGGTATTTGTGGCGTCGACGCGGCGCGTAGTCCAATACTGACCGTGGCTATATTGGGTCAATCTTTTACATTGAATGCCAGATTGGAAGTGCTGGCCTGCATGGCTTTTATTGGGGCCATGATGTCCGGTTGTTCAAGTACAGGTGAGCAGATCAAGATTCAAGTTGATTCGGTAAACACGCAAAAAACAACAACTTCTTATTCAGTCGTTGATGTACGCCCGAAGGATTCACGGACATACAGTCAGGATGGTAAGACACAGTACTTGGGCGACAGTAATTTCAACACGCCGCCGGTTGAGGTCATCGCGACTCGATTCAACGAAAGATTAGGGACGCTACTAGAAGGGCAGAAAGTCACGCTTCTTGCTTTTCAGGCACGGATTACGGCGCCTCAATTTCAAAGCTATCCAGGCATGCCTCTGGCATCGGAGATTTTGGGTAGGCGCTTGGGTTTGCCTCAACTCGGTTACCCGCATTACGCAAATGTGAGCCTGCGTGGTGTTATTCAGCAACAGGAATTCTCTGGTGCCAAATCTGTTCAGTTTTATTTAGGGACGGGTGAGGCCGAAGTGGCCGAGGCTTTTGATGCGGCTGTTAACGAAGCCGCAAGCAATTTGAGAAAGCTGCTACAGAATGAAAGCCCCACTCCTTAAGCGCCTAAGACCTTGAATAAGGCGCTGTCGCGCTGGCTTTTAAAATCACATACCGGAATCAAACATGAATACTCAAGAATTCAAACTGCGTGGAGATCATGTTGCTTTGTGTGACCTGTTGAAGCTCAGCGGCATCGCCGACAGCGGCGGGCAGGGCAAGCTCATGATCGCCAACGGCGAAGTGCGCGTCGATGGCCAGCCCGAAAGCCGCAAGACGGCAAAGATTCGGGCCAATCAGACGGTGCAGTGCCTCGGACAGACGGTTCGGGTGCTAGCGGCTGACGCTTAAAGAAAACAGAAGTAGAAGCGTCCCGCATCGAACGTAACCACCAGCCGCGCACCGCGGTTGAGCGCATAGTCCCACGAGCCTTTGGTGGCACAGCCTACGTGGCATTCACTGACCCCTGCGGGTGATTCCAGATCGCGTTCGCGGTCATACCAGCTCAACAACATCGTGTCGTCGCCCTGCTGCTGCTGCGCAATGACGCCAGCCAGCTTCAGCGCGGCATTGAAATCAAGCCCGAGTTCGCTGGTGTCCAGGTGCAGGGTCTTCATGGTTCGGAGTCCGTCAGCGCCTTCAAGGCGTAGAGCATGTCGAGCGCTGCCTTGGGGGTGAGGTCATCCGGATTGATTTCGCGCAGCTGATCCAGGGCAGGATGCGGCGGCGGGGCATCCTTGGGCAGGTGAGCCGTGAACAGGTCGCCCTGCGGGCCAGGCTGCAGTTGCGCGTCTTCCAGGGCGCGCAGATGGCGGCGGGCGGCGAGGATGACCGGGCTCGGCACACCGGCCAGACGCGCGACCTGGATGCCATAGCTTTGCGAGGCGGGGCCTTCCTCCACGGCATGCAGAAACACCAGATCGGCACCGTGTTCCTTGGCATCCAGATGGACGTTGGCGAGTTGCTTGTATTCGTTGGCAAGCTGGGTCAACTCGAAATAATGCGTCGCAAACAAAGTGAACGCGCGCGTGGCGCTGACCAGATGCCGCGCCACCGCCCACGCCAGGGCGAGTCCGTCGAACGTGGAGGTGCCGCGGCCGATTTCATCCAGCAAGACCAGGCTGTGCGCGCTGGCGTTATGCAGGATGTGCGCGGTTTCGGTCATCTCGACCATAAAGGTGGAACGCCCGCCGGCCAGATCGTCCGATGCGCCAATGCGGGTGAAAATCTGGTCGATCTCGCCGATCGTCGCCGAGCTGGCCGGGACCCACAGACCGCAGCAGGCCACCAGCGTGATCAGGGCGACTTGCCGCATGTAGGTCGATTTGCCGCCCATGTTGGGCCCGGTGATCAGCAGCATCTGGCGGCTGCGGGTGAGGTTGACGTCGTTGGCAATGAAATGCTTGACCTGAGCCTCGACCACGGGATGACGGCCGCCGCGTATGACGATGCCGGGTTCGCTGCTGAATGCGGGAGGGCACAGCTTCAGGGCGCGTGCCCGCTCGGCCTGACTCGCCAGCACGTCGGCCTCGGCCAGCGCGCTCGCCACATGCAGCAACGCGGGCACATGCGGCGCCAGCGTGTCCAGCAGCGCGTCGAACAGCGCTTTCTCGCGTGCCAGCGCACGATCCTGCGCCGACAGGGCCTTGTCTTCGAAAGCCTTGAGTTCCGGGGTGATGTAGCGCTCGGCGTTCTTCAGCGTCTGGCGGCGCGTCTGGCGGCGGCGGTAATCGTCGGGGACCTTGTCCGAATGCGCGCGGCTCACCTCGATGTAAAAACCATGCACCTTGTTGTATTCGACTTTCAGGGTATTGATGCCCGAGCGTGCACGTTCGCGGGTTTCCAGTTCGAGCAGAAACGCGCCGGCATCGCGGGTCAGCGCGCGCAGCTCGTCGAGGTCGGAGTCATGACCGTCAGCGATTACGCCGCCCTCGCGCAGCACGCTGGCGGGTTCGGGCTGAACGGCGCGCGCCAGCAGTTCGTGCAGGTCGGGGCGGGCGGCCAGTGCGGCGCTCAAATCAGACCAGCGCGCGCGGTCGTCAGGCAGGGCGGCGGCGAGATCAGGTAGCAACGCCAGGGTGTCGCGCAGGCCGGACAGATCACGTGGTCGCGCGCGCTTGAGTGCAATGCGGCCGCTGATTCGTTCGACGTCGGCGCAGCTTTTCAGCAGTTGGCTGATGGCCGCTGATGCGTCGGGTATATCGGTCAGCACGCCGATGGCATCGCGTCTCTGGGTAAGCACAGCGCGATCACGCAGCGGATGGTGCAGCCAGTGACGCAGCAGGCGCGTGCCCATGCCCGTGGCGGTGGTGTCGAGCACCGACAGCAGGGTCGGGGAGGATTCTCCGCGCAGGGTTTCGGTCAGTTCCAGATTGCGCCGGGTGGCGGCGTCGAACTGGACGAAGTCGCTGTCGCGTTCGGCCTGGATGGACTGGATGTGCGGCAGTGCGGTGCGTTGCGTGTTGTGGATGTAGTCGAGCAGGGCGCCTGCAGCGGCAATGGCCTGAGGCAGATCGGCAACGCCAAAGCCACTCAGGTCGCGGCTGCCAAACTGTTGTGCCAGCCGGGTCTGGGCCCCGTCCGCATCGAATTGCCAGGGCGCCAGTCGGCGTACCGCGCAGGTGGCGCCCACCAGGGTGAAATCATCTGGCGCCAGTATTTCAGCCGGTCGCACCCGTGCCAGCAGGGCGGGCAGGGCAGGCAGATCGACCTGGGTAATCTGGAAACGCCCTGCGGCCAGATTCAGCCAGGCCACCCCGACCGAATCGGGGCCTGGCGCAATGGCAAGAATCAGCGTGTCCTGCGTCTCGTCGAGCAGCCCCGAGTCGGTCAGCGTGCCCGGCGTGACGATGCGCATGATTTGCCGCTCGACCGGCCCCTTGCTGGTGGCCGGATCGCCGATCTGCTCGGCGATGGCTACCGATTCACCCAGCTTCAGCAAGCGTGCCAGATACTGCTCGGCGCTGTGGTAGGGCACACCGGCCATCTTGATCGGCTCACCGGCGGACGCACCCCGCGTGGTGAGCGTGATGTTGAGCAGCCGTGCGGCTTTTTCAGCGTCGTCGAAAAACAGCTCGTAGAAATCGCCCATGCGATAGAACAGCAGCATGTCGGGCTGCTGTGCCTTGATGCCCAGGTATTGCTGCATCATCGGGGTGTGCTTGTCAGACGCCGGCTGGCCCATTTTTAGCTGTTTGAATGTGGTAGTGGTTCGGGGGACGCGTTAGGCGCGGTTGTCGGTGAACAGCATGCGTGTCGACAAAAAGGCAAGGCACCATTCTACAGATTAAGTCGTCGCCCGTTCAGTGCCTGCCGGGTTGTCGGGCATGCCTGAACGCCAGCGTCAGCCAAGCGTGAAATAAAAGGTCGCGCCCTGATCGGGTTTTGCTTCGGCCCATACGCGCCCGCCGTGGCGTTGGACGATGCGCGAGACGGTTGCAAGCCCGATGCCCGCGCCTTCGAACTCTTCCTTGTGGTGCATGCGCTGGAATGCGCTGAACATCCTTCCAGAAAACTTCATGTCGAAGCCAGCACCGTTGTCGCGGATGCAGAAAACGGTCTGTTCACCCTGTTGTTCGGTATCGAATGCAATATGCGCTGCAGCGGTTTTCCCCGTGTATTTCCAGGCGTTGCCCAACAGGTTTTCCAGTGCAACCCGCAGCAATCTGGGGTCGCCCAGACAGCGCAGTCCGTCTGCAATATCGGTCTGCACCGTGCGCGTCGGTTCAGCATCACGCAGCCGATTCAATATCTCGTTGGCCATCACGGTGAGATTGATGTCATGCGTCTGCATCGGGGCTCGGGTGACGCGTGCCAGCTCGAGCATGTCATCAATGAGTTGCCCCATGTACTGGGCAGCATTGCGCACCCGGTCCAGGTACTCCCTGCCATCGTCATTCAGCTGGTCGTCGCAGTCTTCCAGCAGCAACTGGCTGAAACCGTCGATGGCACGCAAGGGCGCGCGCAGATCGTGCGACACGGAATAGGAAAAGGCCTCCAGCTCAGTGTTGGTGGCTTCGAGCTGGAGGGTGCGCTCGCGCATCAACGCCTCGTTCTTCTTGCGCTCGGTGATGTCGCGCACAATCGCAACAATGCGTTGCGCGGTGTTGTCGAGGGTGACCAGCTGGATCGACACCTCAACAGGCAGATCATGCCCTTGCTTGCTGCGCAGGTAGGTTTCGAAGCGGGATACCGATTCCTTTCCGTCGAGCAGCGGCTGCAACACCGTTTTCCGCAGGCGTGCCGTATCGTATTCGGGCGTGAGCTCGGCAGGAGTCAGTTGTGACAGTTCCGCCTGTTCATAGCCTGATTGTTCGATGGCGCCGCGATTGACGTACAGGCAGAGCAGAGTGTCGGGATCGAACATGAAGACGCAGTCCAGGGTCTGGTCCAGCGTCATCTTGAACTGGGTCAGGTCATGCTGGGCCGCAAGCAAGGCCGCGGTGCGCGCCTCGACCAGGTCTTCCAGATGGTTGCGATAGGTGATGAGCTGATCCTGCGCCAGCTTGTGGGACGTGATGTCCCGGGTCACTTTCGAGTAGCCGGTGAGCTGTCCAAGACTGTCCTTGAGACTGGTGATGGAGACCCGTGCCCAGAATTGCGATCCGTCCTTGCGCATTCGCCAGCCTTCATCCTCGCAGCGGCCGGCTGTCTGGGCAGTCTTCAGCAGCTGTTCCGGTTTCCCGGATGCCACATCCTCCTGTGCGTAAAACACCGAGTGAGGCTGACCGATGATCTCGCCGGCCCGATAGCCCATGATGCGCTGTGCGCCGGCATTCCAGGTAATCACCTGTCCCAGAGGGTCCAGGCGCAAAATGGCGTAGTCCTGTACGGCTTCGACCATCAGGCGCGTGCTTTCCTCGTTTTCCTGCAATCCCTGATTGATGGCAGCCAGGCGCCGGCTCATCTTGTTGAAGGCATTGACCAGATGATCGAGTTCGTCCAGCTTGTTTGCCGCAGGTGCGGCCCGTCCCAACACAAGCGGTTGATCTGCCACGCCGGCTTCCAGGCTTTCGGCATGCTGGGCGATCGTATTCAGGTGGCGTCCCACCAATAACTGGAACAGGAACAGGATGAACAGTGAGACCAGAAAGGTCTTGATGGTCTGATAAAACAGGATGACCAGCACCTTGTCCTTGAGCCGCTGGTAAGCCCCTTCCGTACTCGCCACCGCGATCAGGGTGCCGACGCGGACAGGCTTGCCCTTGTATTCAAAATACAAAGGCGTTTCCTGGCGTAGATTGTGTGTGTCCTGGCGCTTGCCGGCCGTGGCGACGATCTGGTTCTGGTCGGCACGCACTTCGAGATACTGCATGTCGGGCAGGCTGTGTATGCCATCCAGCTGGATCTGCACGGCGCTTTGGTTGGTTACCCACAGGCTGTGGGCCAGACTCAGCGCATTGCTGTCCCGGATCTGGAGCAGACGGTTTTGTATGTCGCTGACATCGCGCCTGAACTCGTAGCCCAATTGCAGAGCGGTCGATAGCAGCGTGACGACGGAGCTGAATATGAGTATCCACAACACCAGCCGACGACCGATACCGGGCTGGTGCAGCAAACCCAGCGCAGCAAAGCGTTTTTTCAACGGGCAGGACCTTTTGCGCAACGCGTCAGCGTAGGTGTCAGTTCCATCACGTAACGTGCTTGGGGGAATGGGGAAGTCATCGTCGCAGGTGTCCTGTTTTGCCAGGGGTCAACATCTTCTTTAAACCGGCTGGGCAGCGCCACCCTGATTGCCTCGACGCTCATGGTCTTGACGAACTGCTGCTCTCCCCGCTGACCCGGCCAGATATCTGATTTTAATCTGGATTCCCTGATGGTTGGTAAGCAGCGGCCGGATCACGTCAGGCCAGCGCGCGTTTCCGGGGCATTCGTCTGCGGCATGAGCGGGAGGGCCTGGGTCGATCGACTGGCCTGGGCGTTCAGCATGAAAAAGAAGGTGGCGCCCTGGCCGGGTTGGCTTTCGGCCCAAATCCGTCCCCCATGACGCTGGATGATGCGATACACCATGGCCAGTCCGATCCCGTTGCCCGGATAGTCCGTACCATGCAGGCGCTGGAAGGGGCGAAACAGTTGGTGGACATACTGCATGTCAAATCCGGCGCCGTTGTCGCGCACAAAAAAGACGGTTTCCCCGTCCTGTTCCATGCGCCCCACTTCGATCATCGCACCGGGGCGCCGAGCGGTGTACTTCCAGGCGTTGCTGAGCAGATTGTCGAAGACGATACTCATCAGCGAAGGGTCGGCGCGCGTGGTGAGCCCCTCTGCGATATCGATGCTGACCTGTCGCTCCGGTTCGGTCAGGGCCTGTCGTTCGACGATCTCGCGCGCCATCGCACTCAGGTTCACGTCCGACAAGCTCAATTCGTGCTGGGTCATGCGGGCCAGCCCGAGCAAATCGTCGATCAATTGCCCCATGCGCTGCGCGGCGGCACGCGAACGGGCGAGATATTGCAGCGCGGTGGCATCGAGAACCGACGCGTAGTCCTGGCTGAGGATATGACAATAGCCGTCGATGGCCCGCAGAGGGGTTCGCAAATCGTGCGATACCGAATAGCTGAACGAGTCCAGCTCCTTGATGGCAGTTTCGAGGTCGACCGTGCGCTGCTGCAACTCGCGTTCCTTGCGGGCGTGTTCCTCAATTTCAGCTTCCAGCGGACGGATGGCCGTGCGCTGGAGCGTGCTCCACAGCCCCCATCCCAGCAGCAGCAAAATGGCTGACGCTATCAGGGCAGCGTTGCGCGCGATGGTGGACACGCCTTCCTCCCGCAAGGAAATATCCGACACCGCGCGCAGTTGAAGCAGTGTCTGCTCGCCGAATTTCACAGGCTGCTCTGCCGCCACCGCATGGAGAATCGTTTCGCTGTTACGCGCACTGGTCAGCACGAACCCGTTGGGCATGACTACCGAGATATGCAGGGGAGAGGTCTGGCGTTCTACCCAGAGTTGAACCAGTCGCTCGACAGCGGCGTAGTCGTGGCGCAGCAGCGGTTCCACCATCAGTTCGCCCAGCAGGGTCAGCTCGGTCTGGAACTGTTTGTGTGCCTCGTCATGCAGATAGGTGCTCTGCAGGTGGCTGACGGTCGTGCCGACCGCGCCGACCAGCGCAGCCAGCATGACCATGAAGATCAGCAGTGCCCGCCGATTGGCAGAACGATGGGTGAGTGTCCTGTTCACTAGTAGGTCACGCCGATTTCTTGCATTTTCTTCAGCACCACGCGCAGTGAATCATAGTCACTGTCCTGTACCGGAACCAGCGCTGTCACGCCCTTGGTCAATGCCTGCAGGGCGGCACGTCCCCTGGTGTCCTGGTTCATGTGCAGCATGATTTCCCGCAGCCGGCGCACCTGCGTTGCTGTAAGGGTGTGACTGGCGACAAAGAGATGGTCTGAAATGGCGTCCGATGTTGCAATCTCGCGCAGGCCGCGATTTTTATATTTGAGAAACACATCTTCTTTCACGGCGCCCGCATCGAAATCGCCGGCCAGCACGCCCAGCGCCACGTTGATGTGGTCACCCACGAACGCGTAGCTGCCAAGCTTGCTGGCGGGGATGCCGGCCTCGCTCAGCATGTAGCGGGGCACCAAATGGCTCATGGTGGAATGTTCCTCACCGAAGGCAAAGCGTTTGCCGGCGAGCTCGGACAGTGCATGCACCGGGCTGTTGGCCCGCACGAAAATTTTCCCGTGAAACACGGGTTGCGCGCCGATTTGCTGACGGGCCAGCAACGGATACTCGCCGCTGCGATCGCGCAGTTTCACATAGAGCGACGGCCCCAGGTATGCGAAATCCGCTTTGTCGTCCCTGATGGCATCGATTGCGGCCTGATAATCCCTGGCGACACGCAGTTCCACCGGCTGGCCGAGTTTTGCGGTCAGATAGCGAGTAAGCGGGGTGAAGGCTTCGGTTAGCGTGGTGGCGGGCTTGAAGGGATGCACTACCAGCACCAGCGCAGCATGGGCCGAACCTGCAATCAACAGTGAACTGCAAAATAGCGCGATATTCCAGATAGGCTTTTTCATGGATGACCTCTGTCAAATTGCACGTCTTGCACCAACTTCGCCGAATAACGGTTGAGCCGTCAAGGCGTCCTGTTCATGCTGGTTCGCTCAACGCCGGATTGCATGTTTGTTGCCTGGCCGACTCCACCGGGTGGATGCGCCAGCCGGCTGCCTGCGGATTCACTGCTGTGGCCATCGTGTGCCCGATATCATCAGCGCGGGTACTTGCAACTCACTGCAGTCTAGTGCCGGCGAGCACAACACGCAGGACGGATGGTTGCTTGCGTACATCAAGCGGCTGAATATCAGCCTGTCTTTTCAATGAGGGACAGATTCGCTGTCAGATCAAGATCGTACATGGTGGCGTAATCCGCATGCCTAGATGCCCTGTCGAACGGATCCGGATTATGGAGCCGGCAAAGGCTCCGGTTTGTGTATGCCATAGCCCTGCGCATAGTCGACGCCCATTTCAACCAGCCGATCCCGAATCGCATCCGACTCGACAAATTCGGCAATGGTCTTGAGCCCGGCAACGTGGCCGATATTGTTGATGGCGTCAACGATGGCTGCGTCCATGGGGTCATCAAGCATGTCGCGAACAAAGGCGCCGTCGATCTTGAGGAAATCGGCGGGCAGTGTTTTCAGGTAGGAGAAGGAACTCAGGCCGGATCCAAAATCATCCAGTGCGACATGGCACCCCAGGGTTTTGACGCCGTCGATGAAGGCAAGCGCATGGTTGAGGTTGGCGATCGCAGCGGTCTCGGTAATCTCGAAACAGATGCGGGAAGCGGCGATGCCATAGTGGCCCAACTGGGTTTTGACGAATGACAGAAAGCCAGCGTCGTTCAACGTCGCGCCGGACAGATTGATGAAGACGATGCCATTGCCCAGGTTCGTGAGCGGTAAGCATTGTTCCACCATGTGCGCAAAGCAGCGCGCCACCACCCAGCGGTCCAGGGCCGGCATCAGGCCATAGCGTTCGGCCGCTGGAATGAACGCACCCGGCAAAATCAGCTTGCCCTTGTCGGTTTCGCGCATGCGCACCAGAAATTCGCAGCACTGGATGGAGGAAGCCCCGTTCAGTGCAACGATGCGCTGGTGGTGCATTTCGAAATGGTTCTGTTCGAGCGCGCGATTGATGCGATTGACCCACTCCATTTCGCCATGACGCTGGCGCAGTTCGAGGTTGTCCGGCAGATAGAGCTGGATGCGGTTGCGGCCCTGATCCTTGGCGGAATAGCAGGCCATGTCCGCCTGGCGCAATACATCGGCGAGGACCATGCCTGGCAGGTCGAGCATGATCAAGCCGATGCTGGCGCCGATGTTGAAATATTTGCCTTGCCAGGTAAAACGGAAATCGCGGATGAGTTCGAGCATGCGCTCGCCGATAAGCTGGGCATGAGCGAGGGTGCAATCCCGCAGCAATACGCCAAACTCGTCACCGCCCAGTCGGGCCAGTGTGTCGGCTCCGCGGATGGGGCCACGGAGCAGGATCGCAACTTGCCGCAGCAGTTCATCCCCGGCAACATGGCCGCAGGTGTCGTTAATGACCTTGAACTGATCCAGATCCAGATAAAGCAGGGCATGGCAATGGCCGTGCGCGATGGTGTCGAGTGCATGCCTGAGCTGATCTTCGAATTCGAACCGGTTGACCAGGCCGGTGAGGGCATCGTGGAAGGCCATGTGCTCAATGGTCTGCTGCGCTTCCTGGTGCGCCATCCGGGTGGCGGCATCGCGCAATTCACGCTCGATGGCGGGCGCCAGGCGATGCAGGTTGTCCTTCATGATGTAATCGTGGGCGCCGGCTTTCATCGCGGCCACGGCGATTTCCTCGCCGATGCTGCCGGATACGATGATCACGGGCAGGTGGGGTGCAAGTTCCTTGGCCATGGCAAGCACGACTTGCGAGTCGAAGCCGGGCATGTTGTGATCGGTGATCACGATGTCCAGTGAGTCTGTGCTCAGGGCTGCCCGAAGGGCGTTGGTCGTGTCGACCTGGGTAATGATGGGTTGAAAGCCGCTTTTGGTGAGTTCGCGTCTGAGCAGCAGCACGTCGTCATCGACGTCCTCAACCAGCAAGACGCGAATCGGCTTGCTCACGCCTTATGTTCCGCTACGTGCGATGGGAGGAACGTTCAGAACCAGCCAGTACATTCCCAATTGCCGCACGGCTTCCATGAACTGCCCAAAATCCACCGGCTTGCGAATGTAGCTGTTTGCGCCGTGCTGGTAGCTCTTGAGTACGTCCTGTTCTTCATTCGACGTGGTGAGAATGGTGACCGGCAACAACGATGTGCGTGGATCGGCACGCAATCTTTTCAGTACCTCCAGCCCGTCTATCTTGGGAAGCTTCAGATCAAGCAGGATGATATGCGGTTGCAGGGTGGTGTCCCGCCCTTCGTGTGGGCCCGTGCCAAACAGATAGTCCAGTGCCTCGACGCCATCACGCGCCACAAAAACTTCGTTCAGGATATTGTTCTTTTTCAGGGCGCGAAGCGTCAAGGCTTCGTCGTCCGGGTTGTCTTCTACCAGAAGGATGGTCTTGTCGCGTTGTGCCAATGCAATTCTCCTCTGGGTTCCGCGACCTTGATTTTGCTTTCAGGTCTGTCTGGATGTCACAGAGGCAATTTATTGCATATTGATTCGAAATGAAAGCGTGGTGCGATCAGGACAAATCCCATTATGATCACATGGTTAATGCCGGCCGGCCAGCCTGATGCTGCAGCATGGCTCGCGGGTACTGACATCCGGTAACGAACGTCTGGATGGGGAAGGGCTCAGACTTTTAATTCGGGCGGTAGATGGGGCGCCAGTATCTGCAGCATCTGCGCAAATATTTTTGGCGTGGCGGCAACGATGTTGCCCGATTCCAGAAAGCCTTCGTCGCCCATGAAATTGCCGACGAGGGCGCCGGATTCCTGCGCGATCAGGCTGCCTGCGGCCAGGTCCCACGGTTTCAGGTGCATTTCCCAGAAGCCGTCATAGCGACCACAGGCCACATAGGCCAGGTCAAGCGCGGCCGAGCCCGGGCGTCGCAGGCCCGAGGTGGCGCGCATCATGTCGCGAAACATGTTGAGATACGCCTCGGCGTAGCTGAAATCGGTGTAGGGGAAGCCCGTTCCAATCAGGCACTCGGCCAGTTTGCTGCGCTTGCTGGCGCGAATGCGACGGTCGTTGAGCATGGCGCCGCGACCGCGGCTGGCCGTGAAGAGTTCGTTGCGTGCGGGATCGAATACCACGGCCTGGGTGATCTGGCCCTTGTGCTTGAGTGCGATGGAAACCGAGTACTGTTGCAGGCCGTGCAGGAAGTTGGTGGTGCCATCGAGCGGATCGATGATCCACTGGTAGTCTTCGTTGTTGCGGGCTTCGGCTGCGCCAGACTCCTCTGCTAAAATCCCGTGGTTTGGGTAGGCGTCGAGCAGCGTGTCGATAATGGCGCGTTCGGCCATTTGATCGACCTCGCTGACATAATCACGATCCTGTTTGCTGCGCACGGTGAGCTGGTCGAGGTCGAGCGAGGCGCGATTGATGATCGCCCCGGCTTTGCGAGCGGCTTTCACCGCTGTGTTGAGCATGGGATGCATGATGTCTGGCTATGGCTTCAAAGAACGAGTGCCCATTTTACTTGATGTATGACGCAAGCTGACCCAAAACTTCTCTCCAATATTCGAATAGTCCTGGCGCGCACCAGCCATCCCGGCAACATCGGGGCCGCCGCCCGCGCGATGAAAACCATGGGCCTGACCCAGCTGTATCTGGTCCAGCCTTATGTGTTTCCGAATAGTCAGGCCGATGCGATGGCGGCCAGTGCCGGTGATCTGCTGGCGCAGGCCCATGTGTGCAGTCGTCTTGAGGATGCGCTGGCCGGCACCACGCTGGCGTTGGGTGTATCGGCACGTCGCCGCGACATCGTGACCGACGTGCTGACGCCGCCCGAGGCCGCGGTTCGCATGCTGACTGAGGCGCAGGCCACCCCGGTGGCACTGGTGTTTGGCAACGAAACCAGCGGCCTCTCGAACGAAGAGCTGAGCTTGTGCCAGGGGCTGGTCAGCATCAATGCCAACCCGGAATACAGTTCGCTGAATCTTGCAGCGGCGGTGCAGGTGCTGAGCTATGAAATTCGCCAGAACTGGCTACACCATCCCGCGTGGCCGCAACCTGAAATAGACGCCGCCCGGCTGGATGATGTCGAGCGGTTTTACAGCCATCTGGAAACCGCGCTCACCGAGCTGGAATTTCTCAACCAGGGCTCGCCCGGCAAACTGATGCTGAAGTTGCGCTGGCTGTTTGCGCGTACCCGGCTGGCGCAGGAGGAAGTGAATATCCTGCGCGGGATTCTGACGGCCGCACAGACCGCGAAACGGCAGGCTAATCGGGCACGGAACGACCAAGCAGAATAGTTGACTAAAATACTCGGATAAAGCATTCTCACCACATGAACCTGCTCAGCCAACTCAAGGAAGACATTGCCGTCGTATTCGACCGCGACCCGGCCGCGCGCTCGACCTTTGAAGTCGTCACCACCTATCCGGGCTTTCACGCCATGGTCATCCACCGGTTGGCGCACCAGTTGTGGCGTCTGGAACTCAAATGGCTGGCACGTTTCACCTCGCATATCGGCCGCTGGCTCACCGGCATCGAAATCCACCCCGGTGCCACCATCGGTCGCCGTGTATTCATTGACCACGGCATGGGCGTGGTGGTAGGCGAAACTGCTGAAATCGGCGACGACTGCACGCTCTATCACGGGGTTACGCTCGGCGGCACCTCGTGGAACAAGGGCAAGCGCCATCCGACCCTGATGCCCGGCGTGGTGGTGGGGGCGGGGGCGAAGATCCTCGGCCCCATCACCATCGGTTCCAATGCGCGCGTGGGCTCCAATGCCGTGGTGGTGAAGGATGTGCCGGATGACGCCACAGCGGTGGGCATTCCGGCCCGCATTCTTGACAGCAGTGCCGACAAGCAGCGCAACCAGCAGGCGGAAAAACTCGGTTTTTCGGCTTATGCCATATCGGCCGACATGAACGACCCGGTTATCAAAGCGATTCATGGCCTGGTCGATCACTCCGCCCATACCGACCTCCGGCTCGACATGATCCTGGCGCAGCTGCACAAACTGGGTGTGGAGCTGCCCGCAGAGCAGGACAAACCGGATGATTTCGACCCGAACTATTTGAACAAAATAGTTGACTAAATTGCTCAGGTAAGCAATAGTTGACCAAATTGCTCGGGAATTTTATAGTTCGGGCAAAATTTCAGGAGAACGCGTCATGAGATTGACCACGAAAGGCCGCTTTGCAGTCACCGCCATGCTCGATCTGGCCCTGCGCGGCGGTAAAAATCCGGTAACACTGGCGGGCATCAGCGAGCGTCAGGCCATCTCCCTGTCGTATCTGGAGCAGTTGTTCAGTCGTCTGCGTCGCCATGAACTGGTCGAAAGCGTACGCGGCCCCGGTGGTGGGTATTACCTCGCCCGCACGCTCGAAGAACTCAGCGTCGCCGACATCATCCGTGCAGTGGACGAGCCGATCGACGCCACCCAGTGTGCCGGTAAGGAAAACTGCCATGACGAGCACCGCTGTCTGACACATGACTTGTGGATGGGGCTCAACGCCCATATCTACGATTATCTGGACAACGTGACCCTGGCTACGCTGGTCGCCAGGCAAGCCGAGTGCAAGGAAAAGGTAATTCAGGACCGTCGCGCGTCGAAGATGACGCTGGCCGCTTGAAAGATTTAATCAGGACAAAACTATGAAAACACTGTATTTCGATTACTCCGCCACCACACCGGTCGATCCCCGCGTGGCCGCCAAGATGATTCCTTATCTGACCGAGGAATTCGGCAACCCGGCCTCGCGCTCGCACCCCTTCGGCTGGACTGCCGACAAGGCAGTCGAGGAAGCACGTGGCCAGATTGCTGCATTGGTGGGTGCAGACCCCAAGGAGATTGTATTTACCTCCGGCGCCACCGAGTCGAACAACCTCGCCATCAAGGGCGCTGCACAGGAGCACAAGGCCGTGCTCGACACCGTGCGCGAGATGGAGCGCCAGGGTTTCGAAGCGACGTATCTGGACGTTCAGGAAAACGGTCTGCTTGACCTCGACGTGTTGCGCGCAGCGATTCGCCCGGACACCGTGCTGGTCTCGGTAATGGCGGTCAACAATGAAATCGGCGTCATCCAGGACATTGATGCCATCGGCAAGGTCTGTCGCGAAAAAGGCGTACTTTTCCACGTCGATGCCGCACAGGCCACAGGCAAGATGCCGATCGACCTGTCCAAACTGCCAGTCGATCTGATGTCGTTCTCGGCACACAAGACTTACGGCCCCAAAGGCATCGGCGCGCTGTATGTACGTCGCAAGCCGCGCGTGCGTCTGATTGCACAAATGCACGGCGGCGGTCACGAGCGCGGCATGCGTTCGGGCACGCTGGCCACCCACCAGATCGTCGGCATGGGCGAAGCCTTCCGCATCGCACAGGAAGAAATGGCCACCGAGAACGAGCGCGTCCGCATGCTGCGCGACCGTCTCTACAACGGCCTCAAGGATATCGAGGAAGTGCACCTGAACGGCGATATGGATCAGCGCGTGCCGCACAACCTCAACGTTAGCTTCAACTTCGTCGAAGGCGAATCGCTGATCATGGCGATCAAGGATCTGGCCGTATCGTCAGGCTCGGCCTGTACCTCGGCCAGCCTCGAGCCGTCCTACGTGCTGCGCGCACTGGGTCGCAGCGACGAACTGGCGCACAGCTCGATCCGCTTCTCGATCGGGCGCTTCACTACCGAGGAAGAAGTCGACTACGCCATCAAGCTGTTGCACGAAAAAATCGGCAAGCTGCGCGAGCTTTCCCCACTGTGGGAAATGTTCAAGGAAGGCGTCGATCTCAGCACGGTGCAGTGGGCTGCGCATTAATTAAACTGGGCGTGGCCGACAGGCTGCAACGGAAACAGAAGTAAAGGAGAACACCATGTCTTACAGCGATAAAGTACTCGACCATTACGAAAACCCCCGCAACGTCGGCTCGTTCACCAAGGACGACGATGGCGTTGGCACCGGCATGGTCGGCGCACCGGCCTGCGGCGACGTGATGAAGCTGCAGATCAAGGTCGGCGCCGATGGCCGCATCGAAGATGCCAAGTTCAAGACCTACGGCTGCGGCTCGGCCATTGCCTCCAGCTCGCTGGTGACCGAATGGGTCAAGGGCAAGACGCTCGACCAGGCCATGGAAATCAAGAACACCGCCATTGCCGAAGAGCTGGCGCTGCCGCCGGTGAAGATCCACTGCTCGATCCTGGCCGAAGATGCCATCAAGGCCGCGGTCAGCGATTACAAGCAGAAAAAAGGTCTGGAGTAAGCCATGGCGGTGACTCTCTCCGAACGCGCAGCGCAACACGTGACCAGCTACCTCGCCAAACGCGGTAGTGGCGTGGGCATTCGTCTCGGCGTGCGTACCACCGGTTGCTCCGGCATGGCTTACAAGCTGGAATTCGCCGATGCCGTGCCCGAAGGCGACGAGGTGTTTACCAGCCACGGCGTGACCGTGTTTGTTGATCCTAAGAGCCTGACCTACATCGACGGCACCGAACTGGACTACGCTCGCGAAGGTCTCAACGAAGGCTTCAAGTTCAACAACCCGAACGTGAAGAACGAGTGCGGTTGCGGCGAGTCGTTTAACGTTTGACGTGTTGGTGAGTGGTGAG
>CAJDTZ010000003.1_pt1 | contig 20929 bp, 15 predicted proteins | sample 7390551 | NCBI WGS metagenome assembly CAJDTZ01 (sample SAMEA7055662, study PRJEB34461) | soil metagenome | biome: terrestrial ecosystem; feature: Peninsula; material: soil | place: Antarctica | collected 2016 | reverse complement strand
ATTTTTGCCGCCATTTTCCTGTTCGCAGTCGCCGTCCAGATGCGGGCAAAACGCTTCCACCCCTGGATCTACTGGGCGACGATCATTGCGACCACCACCGTCGGCACGACGCTGGCCGACTTTGCCGATCGCTCGCTCGGTATCGGCTATGCGGGCGGCACCACCTTGCTGTTTGCGTTGCTGATGGCGTCGCTGGCCCTCTGGTATCGCACGCTCGGCACTGTCTCGTCAGACAGCGTGAGCACGCCGCAATCCGAAATGTTCTACTGGGTAACGATCATGTTTTCGCAAACGCTGGGCACGGCACTGGGCGACTGGACGGCGAGCACGGCCGGCCTCGGATACAGCGGCGGCGCAGCCGTGTTTGGCGTGTTGCTGGCCGGGGTGGCCGTGGCCTACTACCGGACGACCCTCTCGCGAACTGCCTTGTTCTGGGCAGCGTTCATCCTGACGCGTCCGTTGGGCGCCGTCGTCGGCGATTTTCTCGACAAGCCCATCGATGCCGGCGGACTGGCCTTGAGCCGCTATACGGCAACGGCCGTTCTGCTCACTTTCATTGCTGCCTGCCTGTGGCTGTTTCCCCAACGAGCGGCCAGCAAGGCCCATTGACCCGCCACGCTGACGGAACCGACTGTACCCACCCCGTCTTTTTCATTTTGAGGAACATTTGATGAAACGATACTCTGGCCTGCTGATCGCGCTGCACTGGCTGATCGCGATTGCAATGATTGTCGCGTATGTCACCAGCGGCGACCCGACCGATCCCAAGAACACGCTCGACTATCTGATGGGCCAGACTCACGTGATAGCCGGGTTAAGCGTGTTTGCCCTGACGCTCGTCCGCTTGCCTTTGCGCGCGCTGCTTGGTGTACCACAGGCCTTGCCTGCGCCCCGCTGGCAACAGCGTGCGGCGGGTGCTGCACATGTCGCGCTGTATGCGCTGATGCTGGTTGTGCCGCTTGCAGGCTGGGCGGCGCTGGCTGATGAGACTTCGCGTTTCAGCCTGGCGGGGGCTGTGAACCTGCCACTTCTGGATGCCCAGGTGACGTGGGTGAAGCTGCTGGGCGAGACGCATGAATTCCTGGGCAACGCCTTCATCTGGATCGCCGGCCTGCACGCGACGGCGGCGCTTGTGCATCACTATGTATGGCGCGACGCAACGCTCACCCGCATGCTGCCGTTGAAAGTGCTTGGTCGCTGATGCCTGCTGGCCCGTTCATGCGGGCATGTTTGTTTAGATCCTACCGAAGGGAAACGCATGGACACATTGCAAAACCGGTCCGCCTGGGCAATGCTCAACAAGGTGCCTGACGTTACGTTGTTTTTCTGGGTCATCAAGATTCTGGCCACCACCGTTGGCGAGACGGCGGCGGATTTTCTCAACTTCAATCTCAAGCTGGGCCTGGCCGATACCACCTACTTCATGAGCGCATTGCTTGCCATCGCGCTGGTCGCGCAGTTCCGCACCCGTCGTTGCGTCGAGTGGGTGTACTGGCTGGCGGTGGTCCTGATCAGCATTGTCGGTACGCTGATCACCGACAATCTGGTGGATAACCTGGGCGTGCCGTTGCAAACCACCGTTTGGGCGTTTGGTGCCGCGCTCGCGGCCACGTTTGCGCTGTGGTACGCGAGCGAAAAAACGCTGTCGATACACAGCATCACCACCACCCGGCGAGAGGGTTTTTACTGGCTGGCGATTCTCTTTACTTTTGCACTGGGCACCGCTGCGGGCGATCTTGTTGCCGAAACCATGCAGCTCGGCTATGCCTATTCCGCGCTGATGTTCGCTGCCATGATCGGCGCGGTCACCATCGCATATTACGGCTTGCGGGCCAATGCCATCGCGGCGTTCTGGATCGCCTATATCCTCACCCGTCCGCTCGGTGCCTCATTCGGTGACCTGCTTTCACAACCGGTTCGCTATGGCGGGTTGGGTTGGGGGACGGTGGGAACCAGCGGCGTGTTTCTCGGCGCGATTCTGGGCCTGGTGGTTTATATGGCGCGGGTGAAGAAAAAGTCGGTGCCGGTATGGGTGGGCGCAGAGGATGAGAAAGGCACCTGAGCCTGTTCAAGCAGTTTATCCCCGCCGCAGCACGGCAATGCTTTTCAGAAGTGGCGTGACGATGGGTTCGATCTTGCGTCGCATCAGCGAACCGATGGCGGTAGTTTTCAGAAAGATCGGCCGGACGGTATCGGCATCCACTGTCGCAAGCGCATCGAGTGCGGAACAGTCTGTTTCAAGCTGTGGTGCCATGTCGAGCAGGGCTGCACGTGCGGCATTGCGCGTGGTTTCATCGGCCTGACGCAGAGGGGCGCACCAGTTGGCGAGTGCGTTCAGCGTGTGGTTGACCACTTCCTGATTTTCCGGACGGTCGAGAATGGTGTCGGTGGCGGCGAGAAAGGTCTGCCCCTGGCCAGACAAGGCTTTTGTCAGCATGACGCTGTAAGGGTTGTCTGCGATCGGGGGCACGCTGTCGTGGTCGACCCGCGCGGCCCGCTGGTTGGGCAGATTGCCAGGCTGCAATTCGAGAAAGGCAACGTAATATGAATTGCGGCTGTTGCCGCGCTTCCAGATGGATAACCGTTCGGCTTCGGTGAGCACGCCCGAATACAACATCACGGCCACGGTATCGAGAATGCCGACGTCGTCCTCGTGCAGGAATGCCAGGTGGTCAACCAGAAACTCGGCCAGGGTGCGGCCCATGCTGCCCTGGATGACCACGTCGCGCATCAGCATCAGCCGGGCGTTCTCGATGGTGGGCATGCACCACCAAGCGTGGCGCGCCATTTCGTCGGTGAGGGCGGGCGAGTGCACGACCGCGACCACCGCCTCTTCCTCGGCGATTAACAGCAGCTGCGCCAGATGCTGCGGCGACAGCCCGGACTGCGATTGCCGCGTCCAGCGTGTCAGATGCACCGGGTAGCCGCCGGGCGAACCGAGGGCGTGGCCCGACAGCAGTTCACGCACGCGTTTCAAATATCGGTCGGCGCGCTCGTTGGGCTTCAGCGGCACGCTGGCCTCGCCTTGTGGCGTCAGCGCCCACAGGGTCATGTTCGATTCGTCGATGCGGACGGCCTTGAGATCGGTGGTGAACAGGACGTTGAGTCGCAGTTCGTCTTCGGGGGACAACTCGTCGTTCATAGGGTGGTGAAGATGTCGCGCGCGGCGGCAATAGTGGCGTCGATGTCGGCGTCGGTGTGTGCGGCCGAGACGAAACCGGCTTCAAATGCCGAAGGTGCCAGGTAGATCCCGCGATCGAGCATGGCGTGGAAAAAGCGGTTGAAGGTCTCCTTGTCGCACTGCATCACCTCGGCAAAGCTGGTGGGTGGCGTGGCGGCAAAATACAGGCCGAACATGCCGCCGACCGAGTCAGCACAAAAGGTCACTTCTGCGTCCTTCGCTTCCGCAATCAAGCCCTTGACCAGGCGTTGGGTACTGGCGGCGAGCCGCGTATAAAACCCCGGTTCGCTGACGGCCTTGAGCGTGGCCAGGCCCGCGGCAACGGCCACCGGGTTGCCCGACAGCGTGCCGGCCTGATACACCGGACCCAGCGGCGCCAGCTTGTCCATGATGTCGGCGCGGCCGCCAAAGGCGCCCACCGGCATGCCGCCACCGATCACTTTACCGAGCGTGGTCAGATCCGGCTTGATGCCGAGCAGCTTTTGCGCGCCGCCCAGATCGACGCGGAAACCGGTCATCACTTCGTCAAAAATCAGCAGGGCACCCGAGGCATCGCACACGCGGCGCATTGCGGCCATGAATTCGGCGGTCGGCTTGACCAGGTTCATGTTGCCGGCAAACGGCTCGACGATGATGCAGGCGATCTCTGCACCGAGTTCTTTGAAGGTGCGCTCCAGACCGGCGACATCGTTGTAATCGAGCACCAGAGTTTGCGCAGCCGTTTCTGCCGGCACTCCGGCCGAGGTGGGGTTGCCAAAGGTGAGCGCACCGGAGCCGGCCTTTACCAGCAGGAAATCGGCATGGCCGTGGTAGCAGCCTTCGAACTTGACGATCTTGCTGCGACCGGTGAAACCGCGCGCCAGGCGAATCGCGCTCATGGTCGCTTCGGTGCCGGACGACACCAGACGGACTTTTTCGATGCTGGGCACCAGATGGGTGATCAACTCGGCGATTTCGAGTTCGGCCGCCGACGGCGCACCGAACGACAGGCCGCGTGCGGCGGCGTCCTGCACTGCCTTGACCGTGCCGGGGTGCGCATGACCGAGAATCGCTGGGCCCCACGAACCGACGTAATCGATGTACTCGCGGCCGTCGGCATCCCACACCCGCGAACCCTTTGCGTGGTCGAAAAATACGGGCGTGCCGCCGACGCCTTTGAAGGCGCGCACCGGTGAATTGACGCCGCCGGGGATGACTTTTTGCGATTGCTCGAACAGGGTTTCGTTGCGATTCATGGCTGAGTTCATAGTTCTGATTCCACGTTAAACAGTTGATTCAGGTCGTGCGCGGCGGCACGGATGTCAGGGGTGTCGAACAGGGCCGAGAGCACGGCGAGGCTGTCGGCGCCGGCATCCAGCAGGGCGGGCGCATTGGCCAGAGTGATGCCGCCGATGGCGACGAGCGGGACATGGATGGCCTGGGTCGCTTCGCGCAACAACGCGGCATCGGCCCGGCTGGCGGCAGGCTTGGTGGGCGAGGCGAAGAAGCTGCCGAAGGCGACGTAGCTGGCGCCCGCACTCTGCGCGGCCAGCGCAAGGTCAAGGCTTTGATAACACGACGCGCCGATCAGCTTGCCCTTGCCCAGAATGATGCGGGCTTCCCGCAGGCTGCCGTCATCGCGCCCGAGGTGGATGCCGTCGGCGTCACACAGGTCGGCCAGACGCAGGTCATCATTGATGATCAGGGGCACGCCAAATTGATGGCATAGCGTGACCAGTTCACTGGCCTGCTCGTGGCGGCGGGCGACGTCGCCGGATTTGTCGCGATACTGGACGGCTGCCACGCCGCCCAGCAGGGCCGCTTCGACCTGTGACAGCAACAGCGCCGTGTCTGCGGTTTCGGGGGTGATGGCGTAGACGCCACCCGGGAATTCAAGCATGAGCCATTTGCTCCTGTTGTCCCTCAGGCATTGCCTTCAGCCTGCGCGTCCTGTGCCCAGAAGAAGCGCTCGGGGATGTACTGGCCCATGCCGGGACGGAAGGCCGCTTTCAGCGCTTCGTAGGTGAAGTTTTGCGCTTCGCGCACCGCAGTGGGCACGTCATGGCCGTAGGCCAGCGTGGCCGCGATGGCCGACGCGAGCGTACAGCCGGAGCCGTGGTAACTGCCGTTCAAGCGATCCCAGGCATCGGTCTGTACATGGCCGTTGGCGTCGTACAGGCTGTTCAGCACGCGCGGCGTGGTTTCGTGGGTGCCGGTGATCAGGACATATTCGCAGCCCAGATCGGTCAGGTGCTTGGCGCAGGCGGCCAGGTCCAGGTCTTCCTCGTCCGATTCGAACAAGGCCAGCCGGCGGGCTTCGTGGCTGTTGGGTGTGAGTACGCTGGTTTGTGGAATCAGCAGGTCGCGCATGGCCGAGATCATGTCGTCGGTGGCGAGTTCGTCGCCGCGCCCGGATGACAGCACCGGGTCGAGCACGACCGGAATGTCGGGATAATCCGCCAGGATCTCCGCGATGATCGCGATGGTTTCCGGGCTGCCCAGCATGCCCAGTTTGAAGGCTGCCACCGGTACGTCTTCCAGCAGCATGCGCGCCTGGTCCATCACCCATTCGGAGTCGATTACCAGAATGTCGTCCACCCCGGCGGTGTCCTGCACGGTCAGCGCGGTGATGACCGAGAGCGGATGACAGCCCATGCTCGCCAGCGTCAGCAGATCGGCCTGAATGCCCGCGCCACCGGTCGGATCGGACGCGGCGAAGCTGAGAACCAGCGGGGGGGCTGTTTTGGGAGTGAGTATGGATGGCATGGCGTCACTGCTTTAGAATCAAGGTCCGATTTTAGCTGAATTCCCTCCGACCCCCATGTCTGAAGCCCCTGACTACAAAAGCTGGATGTGCCTGATCTGCGGCTGGATTTATCACGAAGAAACGGGCGCGCCTGATGACGGCATTCCGCCGGGCACGCGCTGGGAAGATGTGCCCATCAACTGGACCTGCCCGGATTGCGGAGCCCGCAAGGATGACTTTGAAATGGTGGCTTTCTAGTCACGCTGTCCCGGATAAACCACGTTTTTACATTTGTTGACTCAAGTTGGGCGCCTGTATAGGCGCTAGTGCTTAGGCATGACCCGGTTTCAGGGATAGAATTTGGCCCAGCCCCGAAAACCATTTTTGTCAATAGCATGGTCAGATGGGTCAATTAAAACAGCTAACTATATTGGAGACAGACATGATTTTACGATGGATTTCAGCATGGGCCTTGCTCATGTTTACAGCAAGCGCGTGGGCGGTTTCTCCTTATATTCAAGGGGATGCAGTGGCAGGCGGCAACGTTCAGGCGGCGGCATCTGCAGTCGAAGCCAAGTTGAAAAAAGGCGGCTTCAAGGTCATCGGCAAGTATTTCCCCAAAACCTTGGCCGGCTATGGCGTGGTGGTTGCCACGGACGACGCCATGCTGAATGAAGTCGGGTCGGTCGGCGGCAATGCCGTGCTGGGGGCAGCCATTCGTGTGGGCGTCAAGGCAGATGGCAGCGTGGCTTACACCAATCCGGATTACTGGTATCGCGCGTATTTCCGCAAGACGTTTGACAAGAAGGAAGACGCGGTCAAGGCGCTGCAGGCGCGATTGGGTGATGCGCTGGGTGCAGGCAAAGGGCAGGGCGGCGACGAGTCCGCCTCGGGCTTGAGCAATTACCGCTACATGATCGGCATGGAACGGCTGGATTCCTCGAAGAGCAAGCTGGCCGAGTATGGCAGCTTTGCCGAAGCGGTGAAAACCGTGCGCGATAACCTGGCCAAAGGCGTGGGCAACACCAGCAAGGTGTATGAGGTGGTCATGGCGGACCGCAAGCTGGCCGTGTTCGGTGTGGCCATGAACGAAGGCGAAACCAGCGATGGCGACTGGATGAAGAAAATCGAGATGCAGAACAACATCGCGGGCCTGCCGTATGAAATCTATATCATCGACAATGAAGTGAATTCGCCGTTCGGACGTTTCCGCATCGCCCTGGCTTTCCCGGATGTGGGAATGGGCCAGTTCATGCGTATTTCGTCCTTGCCCACCACCATATCGGAGACGATGGGTGCGGTGGCCGGGGCCAAGAAATCCAGCGGGAACGCCTGGTAACCCAGCCGATCACAGCGGTTTTGAACAGAAAAGGGCGTTGCTTTGCAACGCCCTTTTTGTTTGTTGGTCCCCGGCCAGCACGTTTTGGACCCGCTATTGCTGACAAATCTCGATCAAATACTAAAGAAGCCGGCGCCGGTGCCGTAATTTTCTCCATGTCGGATGGGCAAGTGATGTTCGTCCTGCGATCCTCGTGGAGAAAACTGTGGATATCGAAGCATTGAAAGGCGTCAAGGTGATGGTCATCGACGACAGCAATACCATACGCCGCAGCGCGGAAATCTTTCTGAACCAGGCGGGCTGTGAAGTCATCCTGGCGCAGGACGGTTTTGATGCGCTGTCCAAAATTACGGACCACGAGCCGGATGTGGTGTTTGTCGACATCATGATGCCGCGCCTTGATGGCTATCAAACCTGTTCGCTCATCAAGCGCAACGCCAAATATCGCACCATGCCCGTCATCATGCTGTCGTCCAAGGATGGCCTGTTTGATCGAGCACGGGGCCGCATGGTGGGATCGGATGAATATCTGACCAAGCCATTTACCAAAGACACGTTATTGATGGCTGTACGCGAACACGCGTGCGCCGGCGCCTAACTTTTTCAAGGGGAATACATTATGGCGATCAGCCGAATTCTGGTAGTGGATGATTCACCGACCGAGCGTTTTTTTCTGTCCGAGCTTCTGGTCAAGAACGGCTATCTGGTCAGCATGGCCGAAAGCGGCGAGGAAGCCGTTGCACAAGCCAGGCAGACCTTGCCCGATTTGATCGTGATGGATGTGGTGATGCCGGGCATGAACGGCTATCAGGCCACCCGCATGATTTCCAAGGAAGATGCCACCAAGCATATCCCTGTCATCATTTGTACCACCAAAGGCCAGGAAACCGACAAGGTGTGGGGCATGCGCCAGGGCGCAAAAGCCTACCTGGTGAAGCCGGTCAAGCCGGAAGAACTGTTGTCGCAAATCAAGTCGCTGGGTTGAGTCGACTGCCATGGCCAAGAAATTCAATCTGCGCGAATTTCAGACCACGCTGTCGCAGAAGCTGCAGGCCGCGGCCACCCGTGACAACACCGGATCCCGCCTGGGTTTCCGGGTGGGCGATGCGAATTGGCTGGTGAGTCTGTCCGATACCGAAGAAGTGATCCCGGTGCCGCCCATTGTCCATATTCCGGGTGCCTGTCGCTGGTTTCGCGGGGTCGTCAACATTCGCGGCAATTTGTTTGCGGTGAGCGATTTTTCCGATTTCATGGGACAGGGGGTAACCCCCGAGCACGCCGATTGCCGTTTGCTGCTCCCGCATCACGATTTTGGCGTGAATGCGGCGTTGCTGGTTCGAAGCACGCTGGGTTTGAAGAATATTGGCCGTTACCAGATGCGTAGCGAACACGCAGCGCATCCCTGGATTGCACGCCAATACGCTGATGAAGCGGGTGCTGAATGGTATGACATGGAGTTTGGACAATTGCTCGGCAACGCCGAGTTCATGAAGGTCGAGTCACAGATCGGTAACTGATCGGGCATTCGATGCCTAGCGCACAGGCGCTGAACAATAACGGAAGGATTGGAGCGATGAACATGGCAATCACGATGGATGGTCTCAAAGGGCTGGCTGGACGCATGACGGGTAAATCGTCAGGCAAGGGGGGCGATCAAACCACCCTGATCATGCAGACCGTCCGCAAGCTGGCAAACGAAGAGTCCGGCAAGGTGCCGCTGATCGGTAATTTGCCGGTCGACAAACAGTATCTGTACGCAGGTGGCACGCTGGTTGTTTCCTTGTTGCTTGCGGCTGGTTTCACCATCTACAGCCTGGTTCAGCTCAGCAATCAAACCGGCTATGAAACACGGGCGGGTGAACTCAAGGTGCTGTCGCAACAGCTTCCATTGAACGCGCAGCAATCGGTTCAGGGCAATACGCTGGCGTTCAAGAAGCTGGCCGAAGGCAAGCTCAGTTTCGAGAAAACCCTGTCAGGCCTGACCGACGGTGATGACGATGTGCCGGCAACCTCGGGTGCTGCACGCGATACCCTGGATCGAATTGGCACGCAATGGAAGAAATTCAATCCGCAGGTGGCACAGATCCTGTCACAGCAGAAGAACCTGGTGCAACTGGGTGTCAGCGTCAAGAAGATTAATGCATTGAGTGCGGATTTGCAGAAGGTGTCCGACAAGCTGGTCAGCCAACTGATCGGGGCGGGGGCTGGCGTGAAGGAGGTGGCACAAGCCCAGCATCTGGTCATGCTGAGCCAGCGCCTCCCGAAAAACGCCAACCTGCTGTTGTCGGCTGAAGTGATCAACCCCGAAGTGGTGCAGCAGCTGGAAAAAGATACCACCTCATTCCGTGACTCGGTGCAGGCCCTGATGGGCGGGGTAGCAGTCCGCAACGAAGACAGCATGATGACGTTGGAAGACGTGGGCACGAACATGGGTGACATGGTGGATGCGGTGGGTTCGGTGCTGGCCAGCACGCAGTCGCTGCTCAAATCCAAGTTGGCAGCAAACAACCTGTTTAGCGGCAGTGACACGCTATTGAAGGACACGAATCAGCTGTCGTCCGATTTTCGGTCGATTGGTACGGTTAGTTTTCTGTTGGCCGCCCTGTTTGGTGTGCTGGCTGTGGGCTCCCTGGTGTTGCTGGGTCTGGTCAACATTCATGAAACCAAATCGCGCGCGCGCAAAAGCGAAGAAGAAAACAGTCGCAACCAGGAGGCGATTCTGCGCCTGATGGACGAACTGGGTGAACTGGCCGAAGGCAACCTCACCATCAATGCCAGCGTGACCGAGGACATCACCGGCGCGGTGGCTGACTCGATCAACTACACGGTGGAGGAATTGCGGAGTCTGGTGCGCGGGATTAACACCGCTACCATGCAGATGGATCAGGCTGCCGGCCTGGCCGGTACGGTGTCCGAGTCACTGCAACAGGCCTCGCGCCGCCAGACGGAAGAAATTGAAGAAACCTCGTCTGCCGTGGTGAATCTGGCGCAGTCGGTGCAACAGGTGTCGAGCAATGCCGCCGAATCCGCCCGGGTGGCCGAACAATCCCTGGCTGCAGCCGAAAAGGGCCAGCAGGCGGTGTCAAACGCCATTTCCAGCATGAACGGTCTGCGCGAACAGATTCAGGAAACGTCGAAGCGAATCAAGCGTCTGGGCGAGTCGTCGCAGGAGATTGGCGAAATCGTCGAACTGATTTCCGACATTACCGAGCAGACCAACGTGCTAGCGCTGAACGCAGCGATTCAGGCGGCATCCGCCGGTGAAGCCGGGCGCGGGTTCTCGGTGGTGGCGGAAGAGGTGCAGCGGCTGGCGGAACGTTCGGCTGATGCAACCAAGCAGATCGCGGCCATTGTGAAAACCATTCAGTCGGATACGCAGGAGACCGTGGCGGCCATGGAGGTTTCGACCCAGGGCGTGGTCGAAGGCGCCAAGCTGTCGGACGCAGCAGGTCAGACGCTGGCGGAAATTGGCGATGTGTCGAAGACACTGGCCGGGCTGATTGCCGGCATTTCTGCGGCCACGCAGAGCCAGGCGGAGTCGACCGCCAAGGTCGCGGAAACCATGCAGGACATCAAATCCATTTCGGCGCAGACCAGTAGCGGCACGCAGCAGACCGCCGATTCGATTGGCGGCATGAAGCAACTGGCTCAGGACCTCAAGAACTCGGTCTCGGGCTTCAAGCTCAGCTGATCGCACAGGCCAACAACCGATCAAGGCAATAGCCAACACAGTCAGGAACACACACCATGAGCGCCATACTCGATTACGACACCGGACCCTTGAACTGGGTGCGTGCGGACATTGATGCCGCCTTGCAAGCCGCCTTGGGGCGTATTCAGGCCTTCAGTGTTGATGCCGATCTGACCAATGCCCTGCGGTTGGCGCGTGACGATGCCCATCAGGTCACCGGTGCGTTACGCATGGTCGGGCTGGAAGGGGCCGCCACGCTGGCGAATGCCCTGGAATCCTGTCTGGATGAGATCAACGAAAATCGCCTGCAAGCGGGGGACGAGGTGTTGCGGGCTCTGCGCAATGCCATGGAAGGCCTGCAGCGCTGGATCAAAGATCTGGCCGATGGGCGCGGCAGTGGCGAGTTGGCGCTGTTTCCGCTCTACAAGCGCTTGCGTGAATTGCAGGGTGCCGAACGCGTGTTCGAGGGCGAACTGTTTTTCCCCGATTTGCGGTCGCGTGTGCATGCCAAGGCCGCCAATGACGGCATGACGCAGGAAGCCCTGACTGCTGCAGTCAAAACCGCGCGTGGACAGTTTCAGCGTGGATTGCTGGCATTTCTACGCAACGTGGAAGCAGAAGCGGGGCTGCAGCGCATGCGCGGTGCGCTGGCCACGATCGAATCGATTGCACCCTCGCAGGCGTCCCAATCCTTCTGGTGGGCATGCGTTGGCTTTGTCGACAGCCTGATCGCGCACGGAGTGGAGGCCGATTTCCACGTCAAACAGTTGCTCGCACGGGTCGACCTGCAAATGCGTCGCCTGATGGATGGCTCGCCGCAGGTTGCGGAACGCCTGATGCGGGACGCCCTGTTTTTTGTGGCCAAAAGCCAGTCTATGGATGGACGCGCTGCCGAGATTCGCTCGACATTCGGCCTTGATCGCTATCTGCCGGGTCGCGGCATGCTGGATCCCGAAGCACTGTCGCGCATGCGTCCGGTGCTGGATGCCCTGCAGGCCGGATTGAAGGCCGCCCGGGATCATTGGCACGCTTATGTCGAAGGACAGGCCGACCAGCTCGAACAATTTCGGACCCAACTTGTCCGCATGCAGCCTCAGGCACAGACGCTCGAGAACAGTGGCCTGATGCCCCTGCTCGATGATCTGGGCGAAGCGACGAATGCCGCCGCCGAAAGCGAGGCTGAAACCCGTGAGCAAATCAATCTGGAAGTGGCGTCCACGCTCATGTTCATGCAAAACGCCGTCAGTCAGGAAGATGTATTGCACGCCGATTTTGCAGCTCGCGCCGCGGGTCAGCAGGCACGTTTGCGTGCCTTGATCGAAGGCCGTGAAATGCCGGCCAATGTCATGGATGCCGCCAGCCAGCGCGAGTCTGAACGCGACATGCTGATGCACATGGCGCAGGAGGTGGGCCAGAATCTGCAGCAGATGGAAGAGGCACTGGATGCCTTCTTCCGGGATACCAACGAGCGCGAAGCATTAGCCAATCTGTCTGCGCTGTCACAGCAGGCGCAAGGTGCGCTGACCATGCTGGAATTACCCGAAGCCGCCAGTCTGCTGGAAGCCGCCACCGCGATGGCACAGCCCTTTGCCACTGAAGGCCATCCTGACGATGCAACCCAGCAACGCATGGCCGATGCCTTCTCCAGTCTTGGTTTGTTCATTCAATCCTACTGTGCCGGCCGCGCCGATGCAGGCAGGATTTTGCACCCGGTCCTGATCGATTTCGGCATTATCGATGCCGATAGTGCGGATGCAGCACTCGATGAATCGGTCGAATCGGGTTTGCCCGCACGCAAGGACGATGTGCGCGCTGCCTATCTCGATTGGCGCGACCAAGTCGGTAGCGACTCAAAAAAAAAATACCTTGATGCTCTGACCGAGCTCAGCCGTGACGCTGAGCTGATTGACGACGTACTGCTGAAAAAACAGACGCGCGCGGCGCTGGATGCAAGCCGCGATGCGGATACGCCGCCACTGCAGCTGGATGCGGATATGGCTGCCTTGACAGGCCAGGCTCTGCCAGATCGGGCTGCGGCCGAACCCACGTCACTCCGGGTGGAGGCTGATTCCTCTGCTGAACTTTCCGTTTTTGATGTCGCGGAAACCACGTCCGAGCCAGCCACCATTCTTCCCATGGAAGAAATAGTCGCGTCCGAATTTGGTGCCCTAGTCGAATTTGCCCAGCCGGCCGCGCTCGCTGAACCTGCGTTCACGCCATCTGCCTCAACCGAGCCGGAAGCAGATTCCCAATCGGCGTCCGACGAGCACGCGCCTGCCGGGGCAAGCCTGGTGGCCGCGATTCCAGAAGGTGTCGAACAGGAGCTGATGGACATCTTCCTGGAAGAAGCCAATGAAGTGCTGGCGACCATGGGGGAAGCGAGTGATGCTTGCCAGAGCCATCCGGACAATCCGAATTCCCTGACCGTAATCCGCCGTGGATTCCATACGTTGAAAGGCAGTGGTCGCATGGTTGGCTTGAACGACCTGGGCGAAACGGCTTGGCGTCTTGAACAACTGATGAATGGGTGGCTGGGCGAGAATAAACCAGCCAGCAACGACCTGCTGCGTCTGATCGGACAGGCTCGTGGTGTTTTCCAGGATTGGATAAACGTATTACAGGCCAATCAGTCGATGGCATTGCCCGTGCCTGCATTATTGGCCGCTGTCGATCGTCTGGCGCAGGGGCAGCCGCTGGATATCACCCCCGCATCGCTTGCCAGTGTGGAGGAGGACATTGCATCGACTGAAACCATTATCGAAATTGCAGCGCCGGATGTGCCCATGAATGCTGATGCCGCAAGCCAGGACATGTCAGAGTCTGCAACCGATGTGGCAGATGCGACCGAGCCAGAAGCCGAACAGGCCCCGCAGCAGATTGTTGAGTTGGCGCATGAGGCTGCATCGAGCGATATCGCTGCCGAGATGGAGCCGGATGCGCCTGCGAAAGATGCAGGGATGTCCATTGAACCCGCGGATGAGATGGCCGAGCCCGAAAACGTGCATGCCGAGCAGGCACAGAAATGCGCCGAACAGGGCAACGAGACAGTGACCGCTGACGCGGCATACGGTCTGGATGAGGAAGATGCGGCGACAGAGCCGGCCCCCATCGACTCGGTCATCCTCAAGAGCACGATTTTGTCGGATGAAGAAATGCGTCCCGAGCCGAATGGGTCTGACGACATATGCATCGAATCGATTTGTCTGTCGCGCAGCCTGTATGACATTTTCACGATTGAAGTGCATCAACATCTGGCGGTCTTGCAGGAAGAATCCGAACGCCATGCCGAAGTCGCCAACAGCCCGGTCAGCGAACAAGCGCGCCGCGCTGCACACACCCTGGGCGGTATCGCGGGCACAGCTGGCATGACAGCCCTGGCGGGATTGGCGCACGCACTTGAACAATACTGGAACCGTTTTGTACAGACACCGCTGCCGCCAGCGCACCTTCCGCTGGTTCAGGAAACGGTCGGGCGATTCCATGAAATGATCGCAACCATCGAGAACCGGCGTCTGCCCGAACCGGCAAGCGATCTGATCGCGGCACTGGGAGAGTTGGGGGATGAGCAGTCAGCGCCCGCAGCCGAATCCGTGCCCGAGTCCGAGTCCGAACCCGCTGACGAGCCGGTTTCGGTTGCCGCGCAGCCGATAGACGAAACACCGGGTGCAGTAGCGGACGTGAATGAATCGGCCGAGGGTTCCTTGCCTGCAGCGGCGTCCGGTCCACTCGACGTCAGTGCGTTTATACCGGAATTCAAACCTGCAGCGCCGGCACCGGTATTCGATCGGCGTGATGTTGCGGATGAAATCGACGCCCAACTATTGCCTATTTTTCTGGAAGAAGCCGACACGCTGATTCCGGATACCAGTGCGCAACTGCGTGCCTGGAAAGCCGCGCCGGGCGAGAAGTCCGCGCGCGACGTGTTGCGCCGCAACCTGCACACCATCAAGGGCAGCGCACGCATGGTGGGCGCGATGCGTCTGGGCGAACTGACGCACGTCATGGAATCGCGTGTGATTGCCGTGATTGATGGCCAGCAGGCAATCAGTGCCGGCGTGTTCGAGACGCTCGAAGCGCAGCTCGACCGTCTGGCCGATACCGTGGAGCGTTTGAAGCAGGGCGATATGGCGCCGCTTCCCGATGAATCCTCTGCCTCGCTGGAAGCGTCCGTCGAGCCGGTACCGGCACCCGACGGCGGTGCGCCCATCGTGGCCTCGTCGGCAGCCGATCCCCAGGGTCAGCCGGTTGCACGCGACAGCAATGCGCTAACCCTGAGGGTTCGCGCCGACTGGGTTGACCGCATGGTGAACCAGGCAGGCGAAGTGGCCATTGCACGCTCGCGAATTGAAAGCGAAGTGTTTGCGTTCAAGCGTCACGTCAATGAGTTGTCCGAAGCATTGGTGCGTTTGCGCGGCCACATCCGTGAAGTCGAAATCCAGGCCGAGTCACAGATGCAGGCAACTTTCCAGACACAGGGCGTGGCTGAAGAGTTCGATCCGCTTGAATTCGACCGCTTCACCCGGTTCCAGGAGGTCACCCGCTTCCTGGCCGAAAGCGTGAACGACATATCCACGGTGCAGCACATTTTGCTGGCCCGCCTGGGCGAGGCGGATGCCGCGCTGATCCAGCAGACGCGCCTGAACCGCGAACTGCAGCAGAACCTGTTGCGGGTGCGCATGGTGCCGTTGTATTCGGTGGCCGAGCGTTTGTACCGCACCGTCCGCCAGACCGCACGTGATGTGGAGAAGCGTGCCCAGCTCGACATTCAGGGCGGCGATCTGGAAATCGACCGATCGGTGCTTGAGAAAGTTACGGCGCCGCTGGAACACCTGTTGCGCAACGCGCTGGCGCACGGAATCGAGACACCCGAGCAGCGTCGTGAAGCAGGCAAGACCGAGTTTGGGGAAATCGTGCTTTCCGCGCGGCAGTCCGGCAACGAAATGCTGTTGACGGTCAAGGATGACGGTGCGGGTCTCGATTACGCGCGCATCCGTGAAAAGGCTGACGCCAATGGCCTGCTGTTGCCCGGAGTCGAACCAACCGAAAGCCTGTTGGCCCAGATGATTTTTGCCGCTGGCTTTTCAACAGCCGACGCCATCAGTCAGGTTGCAGGACGCGGTATTGGCATGGACGTGGTGAAGAGTGAAATCGCCGCACTGGGTGGTCGCATCGATATTGTCTCCATGTCTGGCTTGGGCACCAGTTTCAATATCTATCTGCCGCTTACGCTGGCGATGACCCAGGCGGTCATGATTCAGGCGGCCAAACATGATTACGCCTTGCCGACTCCGCTGGTGCAGCAGGTGCTGGAACTCAAGCCCGCAGAACTGGAAAAGGCGATGGCTGCCGGAGAAATCACGTGGCGCGGCGCGCGCTATCCTTTCTCCTATCTGCCGCATTTGCTGGGAGATACCGAAGCGGTGCACGAAGTGCAGCGTAACAACCCGGTGTTGTTGCTGGCCAGCGGCGCCAGTCAGGCTGCCATTCTGGTCGACCTGATCGAGGGCACGCGTGAAATCGTGGTCAAGAATATCGGCCCGCAGATGGCGCGCATCACCGGCGTCGCTGGTGCCACCGTACGCGGTGACGGACGCGTGATGCTGATTCTGAATCCGGTGCCGCTGGCGCTGCGCTGGGCCAGCTTGCCACGCACCTCGGCGGAGCGTGCTGCGCCTGCCCAGGCAGTCGAAGTCAGCGCTGCGCTGCAACCGCCGTTGGTGCTGGTGGTGGACGATTCGCTCACGGTGCGCAAGATCACCACGCGCTTGCTGACGCGAGAGGGTTACCGCGTGGACAGCGCGAAGGATGGTGTCGATGCGCTGGAAAAAATGCACGACCTGATTCCGGACGTGGTGCTGCTCGACGTTGAAATGCCACGGATGGATGGCTTCGAGCTGGCGCGCGTGATGCGCAACGATAAGCGGCTCAAGTCGGTGCCGATCATCATGATCACCTCGCGCACGGCGGACAAGCACCGCAATCACGCGCTGGAAATCGGGGTCAACGTCTACCTGGGCAAGCCGTATCAGGAACAACTGTTGCTCGACAACATTGCCGAGCAACTGGGGCAGGAGCTTGCCGTCACCGAATAAAGACGCAAAAAGGGAAACTGAACGGGCGGTGGATCGCCCGTTTTTTTTGCCTAGCGTTTCAGGCTGGCGAGATCGCCGCTCGCCAGCGTATTGAGCTGCATGTCGCCCTGTGAGGGATCGCGGTAATAGGTTGTGATCAGTCGCTGCGCGGTGTCCAGCCAGTGGGTTTGCGCCGAGGCCACCACGCGGGCCAATGGCGCCAGGTCATCTCCAGCCAGCCATTTTTCATACGCCAGCGGTAGCGCCGGAAAAAGTGCGCGCCGCAAATTGGACAGATTGGCCAGATAAAAATGCAATGAGCCGATGGCTTCGCGTTCAAGCAGCGTGGGCAAGGTGACCAGGCAGTCGGCGAGATGGTCGCGCACGGCACGCACCAGCATTTCGGCATGCCTCGACGTGAGTTGCCCCAGCATCGTGCTCCAGTCCTCGCCCAACAGGGTTTCCGCGCGCGACTCGCCGATCTCGTGCAGGATCATGGCCTCGCTTTCGGCTTCGACCATGCGGTCGAGTCCGCGCTCGATGTCGTGCTCGAAGTCATAGTGGGCAAAGGCGCGTCCCAGCGCGGTGTCTTTCTCCTTCCACTGCCACTCTTCGTACTTGTTCCAGAGCAGTCGCCGCACTGCGTCCATGCGCAGAAAAATGGCGCCATCGCGCATGGCCGCCGGCGGGGCAATCAGATCGCGCGCATATTCGCAGCCGGCCACCAGCACCTGCACGCCATCGCGCATCTCGGCGCGTTTGAGTTCGGCCAGCACGAAGTGCGGCTTGCGAAAACGACCGAGCCCGCTGCTGTAAACCAGCCCCATCGGCACCAGCGCGCGATTGACGTCGTTGGCCTCGAATGGGTCAATACCCGTATCGCTGAGCGGCAAGGGTAAAAAAGCCTCTTCTTCCACCGTATCCCACAGGCTCTCGCGCGCGTTCAGCCAATCGCCCAGTTCGTCCTTGGGCAGGCGCGCACCGTAGGGAATTTCCATTTCCCAGCGGTAATACTCGCGCATTTCCAGCAAAAACGTGCACATCGTCATATCGCGCGCGTGACGGGCATCGGCGATGGTGCAGTTTTTCTGAACGGTGTCGATGAGGGCGGAAAGGTTTTCAACCATGTACGGCTCCTGGAAGAAGTGCTAATTCCAAGTGTACAAATAAAAACAGCCCGATCAACCGGGCTGTTTTCAGGGGTATTGCCGGGTGAGGGCTCGCCTGACAGGCAAGGCCGCCCACGCGGCAGGCTGCGGCGGGTTAGTGGCGGCGGGTGGAACCGAAATAATTGAGGTCGGCACGCGAACGGCGGCTGAGATCGAAGCGCGCCACGTCGGCGCCGCTGAATTGTCCGGCAAGCTGGCCGTACACTTCGGTCGCCCAGGCCTTGTCGTTGAGCGCATCGGCAATGCCTTCGGCCCAGCGCAGCTTGTCGGCTGGCTGGCTCAGATGGGTGCCGCATTCGGCATACCATTTCTTCAGCGCGTCACCCGGCATGGCAAAACCCTTCAGCCGGTCGATGAACTGGATGCAGGCATCGCCGCTGGTGCAGGCGGCAGCGGCGGCGGCATAGTATTCGTCTGCCTTGGCGGCATTGCCCATCGCGGCAAACAGGCGGCCAATGTGGGTGAGGGCGAAGTGATCCTTGGCCTGCGTGCGTGCGACTTCCAGCAGACGGCCGGCCTCCGCCGTGTCATGAATGGCGGCAAAGCTGGCTTCTGCCAGTTTGGCGGAGTCATAGACGGTGGCGTTGGCATCGGCTGTCAGGGCGGATTCGCGTGCGGCAAGGTAGGCACTTGCCTTGGACAGGCCCAGCTCACGGTGCTTCATGTGGGCGGCCGTAACGACCAGATCCTTGAACGTGATGAAGTCGGCGGCGTTGTCTGCGCCACGGTCGAGCAGGCGATTGAGCCACTCGGTGTCATCCAGGTTCTTGTCCACGGCCAGCAAAATCGGCTTGTAGCGCGAAAACTGGTAGCCGGTGCCATCGAGCAGTTCCTCAGCCGACTGGATCAGCTTGGCCGCATAGAACGGGTCTTCGAGTTCGATCCGGACCCGCTCGGCCAGCGCGAGGTATTGCTTGACGTTGCCGGCTTCATTTTCCAGTTGCTGGAATTCGAGATAGCGGGTGTGATTGGCCTGGCGCTTTTCCAGCTTGGCTTTGACACGCGTCAGCCGCTCGGCATCGTCGGCCAGATGCGCTTCGACAGCAGCGACCAGTTTCTGCATTTCGTCGAGCCCGGCTACCGCTTCTTCGGCCTTGTCCAGCAGCGCGGCTGCGCCCGGCTTGTCGCCCACACTGGCCAGTCCCTCGGCCAGTTCGATGTGTTCGCCAGTGGCGGTGGCCAGTTCGCCTGCCTTTTTAAGGGCAGATTGCATGAAGGCCGTGTCGCCTGCCTGTTTGGCCGATTCGATCAGGGTTTTGGCTGCGGTGAAATCGGTGGCGCCATGCAGGGCGCGCTCATACAGGGCCTTGGCCTTTTGCGGGTCGCCCAGCGTTTTGGTCACTTCACCCGCCAGCGCCAGCAGGTCAGGCACGCTGGAGAGCTTTTCACCGGCCTTGTGGAAAATCTCGGCCGCGTAATCCTTGTCGAGCAGGTGTTCGGCCGAGGCCGCCGCCAGCTTGCTGTATTCCACCGCGCGCGAGATTTTCGCCTCGGCCTTTTCCAGCACCTTCTTGGCAAAGGCGCCGTCGGAAATCACGCTCATCACGTTTTTGGCGAGGTCGATCAGTGGGTCAAGGTTGCTGATCTCCTTCAGCGCCTTTTCATAGGCACCGACTGCTGCGGCCTTGTCGCCCAGCACCTTGAACTTGGCTTCGGCCAGCGCAATCTGTTCTTCGCCGCTCATGCAGTAGTCTTCGGCGGTTTGCAGCAGCTCCTCGGCGCGCTCCTGTTCGCCCAGCGCCTTGTAGACAATGGCGCAGGCTGCCAGGTCCTTGGTGAACTGGCAGTCGTCCGCCACGCGATCCATCAACTCCTTGGCGTAGGCGGCATCGGCCGGCTCTTGCAGGGCCTCCAGCGCGAGGGCGGCGTAATCGGCACCGCCGCTGCATTGGGCTTCTTTGGGGGTGAGGGTGTCGCGGCTGGCCATGGCTGTATCTCCGTGAAATTTGTCGTGCAATTTTCCGCTCTAGGGGGGGTGGCAGCCAATAAGTAATGTCGATGACGGCATTAGTGCATTGAAACCATGAGGCCGTGCTGTGAAGTCGCCTTCCACGATCATCTGCAGCCGTCCCAGCGTCATCGAGCAGGAAGTGCTTGCAGGCGGGCGCATCGGCATCGACCAGCGGTTACACCTTTATCTCAACGCCTATCGTGTCGGGCTGACAGACACGCCAGCCCGGTGAATCAATGCCTTGCCGGTTGCGGCATCAGCTTGTCGATATAGGCAATCGACACGGCCGACGCGATGAACGCCATGTGAATGATGGTCTGCCACATCAACACCTTGTCCGTCAGATTGGGGGCGTTGATGAATGTCTTGAGCAGATGGATCGACGAGATGCCGATGATGGCGGTGGCCAGCTTCACCTTGAGCACGTTGGCATTGACGTGCGACAGCCACTCGGGCTCGTCGGGGTGGCCTTCAAGATTGAGGCGCGAGACGAAGGTTTCGTAACCGCCGACGATGACCATGATGAGCAGGTTGGAGATCATCACCACGTCGATCAGCCCCAGCACGATCAGCATGATCTTTTCTTCGGTGAGCGTGAAAGTGCCGACGATCAGGTGTTCCAGTTCGACCATGAAGTGCACGACGTAGACCAGCTGCGCGCCGATCAGGCCGAGATAAAGCGGCACCTGCAGCCAGCGGCTGCCGAACAGGATGGAGGACAGGAGCTTGTTGCGGGTTGCGACGGGCTGGATTTTTTCGGGGTTCATAGGTTCGGTGTAGGACAGGGTTTTAGAAAATGGCG